>Ga0129345_1000061_pt1 | contig 32515 bp, 38 predicted proteins | sample CPBDNA_FD_94425 | JGI IMG/M metagenome (GOLD analysis project Ga0129345, IMG submission 94425) | Freshwater to marine salinity gradient microbial communities from Chesapeake Bay, USA - CPBay_Sum_20_0.8_DNA | ecosystem: Environmental > Aquatic > Marine > Coastal | place: USA: Chesapeake Bay...
CGCCTTGCCCTTCTGGTTGTCGATAAGGACGACCCTGAGTACGAATTTACTGCATCTCTGAACTTCCCGAATCATCCCATTCCTGATGGTGCGATCGCTGTGAAGGATTACAGCGAGAACGAAGGCATGGTGGAGACGCTTGTGGAGTCTGGCGTGATTGAGCCGAGGCCGATGTTCAGTATCCCGAGCGGGTTCATATCCGCTGGAGTGTACCGTTTAACCGAGGCCGCCCTGGAGGAAGCGAAGTCGTAAACAAATCCAAAGAGGAGAAACATAATGAAGGTTGACCCGAATCATCCTGAGTTCATCAGGAAGCAGTCCGTTGACGAGAAGCATCGGCAAGATCATAAGCGGAAGAAGAAGTACCTGACCCGTAAGGAGAAGAAGACACTGATTCTTCAGAAGCGTCTTAATGGCGAGCGGTTGGTACGGTTGAAGCGTAACCGTGAGAGCATCGAGCACGAGCACAGCATGGGGCATCACCGGATGTTCGAGGCGTTGCACAAAGCGAGGCTGGTATGAGCGACAAATTAAGTAACTGTTGTGCTCATGTGCTCATTCTAATCCTGACCTGCCTGTGCCTGAGTGGGTGCAGTCATCTCTCGGAAGTAGGCCGTGACTACTTGGAGAACCCTTTCGTTATCAAGGAGGTTGCCGATCATCTGTGATTTGTCCTTGATTTAAACCTAATGTATCACAATATGAGACATTATAATGTCTGATCTTATTAAAAAACTAGAGGGTTGGGGGCGTGAGATTGCGCCCTACCTTGGCCTCAAGTTCCTGAAATCTACTGGCCTTGACCCTCATAGCGAGGAGCCAAGAGCGCGGCTGGTCTTCACCGATGAGGAGAAGATCATCCTGTATGAAACAGACCCCACCAAGATTACTTGGGTTGGGAATCTGTCCCAATGTGCGGAGGCGGAGGGGGAGCGCCTCAACATTAAAGTACCCTTCTTCCCTACACGATATCTGCAAGTACGATGATAGAAACCTTATTAAAAGAGGTATTCGGCGGTGTTGATGAGACTCCCGAACACCTGAAGGAACTGGCCGAGCAGTGCCAAACTCAAATCAAGGAGGAGGATGAAGCTCTTGAGATGGAGCTAATCCCCTGCCCTCGCTATATCTACGAGGCTTTACACAGTGCCGAGAACCAAATGCGGTTGCGAACAATCGTAGTGTCGGCCGGACCTGTCGATCATGTCATTATCCTTCACGGGATAGGCTGTGACTGTTGCAAAGAGCCTGAGTTGAAGGCCCTCACGCTGGCTCACCTTCAACGGATAGGTGGGGACAAAGGCAAGGTGATCAGTCGAAAAGTCTTCATGACTGCCCCGAATAATCTGGTCGGCTCAGTGGAGAAGTTCGCTGAGTTCGTGGCTGAGGCTGAGGAAGCGAAGGCTGATGCGGAACCTGAAACCCTCATGTTGACCGATGCCGAGGCCGAGTGAGGCTGCCATTATCCGGGTGCAGAATCAACTGCGTCTGGCTGGCAAGCCGTGTACATTCTATGACGCCTGCCGTGAGATGGGTAGGCGTGGAGCAAAGCGTCGGGCGATGAAACGGATCGTCCCGATGGAAACAACATCAACTGGCAGGTCGTGCCTGCCGCCAGGAGATAGAGACTAATGGATAATGTTAAGAATTCTGGACTGGGAATCAGTTCATTTGTATTATCAATAATAGGAGTAGCACTGCTATTCCTTGGGTTGGCTGTTGCTATGAGTGTAGCAACGGCCACACCTTTCGCAGGAGATGAAGCCTATATCGGGGCTGGAATGACAATGATTCTCGGTGGGGTTGCCTCTATGGTATCCCTTGGGCTGGGATGGGGAGCCTGTGTTCAGAAGAGCACAGCTAAGGTGCTTCCGATAATTGGCCTCAGCCTGAGTGGGTGCGTGATTCTGTTCATATTACTAAGCGCATTAGCAGCATAACATCATGCCAAAGAAAACAACAACGGCCATTGTGCCGACCAAAAACCTGCAACCACCGCCGAAGAAGACTGAGATTGTCGAGGCGATGGCGCTCATCGAGTATGAGAGGCAGAAGGAAGAGTACGAGAACCAGCAAAAGAAAAGCGACCAGCTGAAGGAGAAGCTGGATAAGCGTATGAATCGAAGCGCCCGTGTGCTGGCCAAGGAAGGGGAAATGAACTACCACTTCCAAGGGAGTGGTAACTGGAGAACCTTAGTTATCGGATTCCGTATCCCTGAAAGCAAAGTTCCGAAGGACATCTTGGCTATGCATGAAGAACGCATGAGGACATGGGCTCGTCATCCAGACCCCATCAACAAGATCAAGCAGAACATTCGGGCGAAGATGGCTGGCCTGCCCAGTGCGACTGAGCGGATTGAAGCTATCGCCAAGGACCCGAAGTTCCGCAAGGAGGTTATGAACTTCCTGCATCCAGAGGAGAAGGCAGTCAATGAGTAGGCTACGAATTGTCGTTCCGATGGGGCTGGACGACAATGGCCTCATCGCCAAGCAAAGCGCCTGCGTTATGGGTGGTGATGGCAACTGCTACTACGAGGGCAACCTGTACGATGCAGTTAACCTTCGTCTATTCCATGAGCGCCTGATGTGTGCCGCCGGAAGGCTGGTGCAGAAGTATCCGACGGTGGCGAGAACCCACTTGGAAGACCATCAATACATCCCTGTTGGGTGGATGGAGTACGGCCCTGAGCAAGGCATCCAGAAGGTAGATATTACCTATCGGTCTGTCCTTGACCAATGGTGTCCGACTGCACGGGAAGAGATGCAGTCTGCTCTGGGGGATAAATACTCAGAGGTAGAGGATGAGGGCAAGACCTACACATTCCAAGGCCGTGAGCTGGCGAGGATACTTGCTCACCTTATCATGGCTAAGGATGAGGACGCTAACCCTACCCTGAGCCAGCAGACGGAGCCTTACGATGGGAAGTCATGGCATCCTGACATCAAGCCCAAGGCTGGGCTGTGGATTGTCGGGGATAGCGGTGTCTATGTCATGGCCAATTGTCCGGGTCTGACAATGCCGGGAGGCTCGGGCGCAGTAGTATCCTATGCTCATGAGTGCAACCCTCACAAGATGGCTTTCGATGATTGGCGAGAAGCCAAGCGTGTAGGCTTCGGGGCTGACGATGGCGTAGAGTTTATCGACCTGCCCGACCAGATTAAAAAAGCAAGGGAGGAGTTTGCATCAGCTAACGCCCCCACTGGAACCAGACTCGGTCCTGAAACAATGGAGCGCCTCGAACAGGTCAAGCTGGTCGTGAAGATGGTTCCCGGGGAGTACGACCCTGAGTGGGTGGACGGTACAATGGAGGTCACTTGGCGATGACACTGAAAGACCTCGATAAAATAACCGCCTGTATCAAAGACCAGTTTGATATTTTCAGGGCCAGTCTCGAACAGACCTTCTGGGTGGAGCCTAATGGGTCCTACGAGATGGATGGACAGTATGACATTCAATTCACGGAGGAAACTGAGCCGTGTCCCTGTTGCGGGGAAGAATGTCCGACAGGCTACACCGCTGAAGTATATAGGGCGATCCCTGATGAGCGGGACCCATCCCTTAAAGATACGGATACATCCAAGACGCTCTTAGTAATCACCATAAACAAAGACGAGTATCAACAATGAGTACGAACCCAAATCAGCAGCAGAGAATGCTGCAAGTATTGAATCGAGAAGGGTGTATGATAACGACACACTTCTCCTTTTGGAAAGGGCGTGTAAGGCTGGAGCCTGCCGACCTCTCCCTTAACAAGGTCGACATTGACCGACACCTGATTTCCCTTGGTCACAAGAAAATCATGGGCCGCAATGCAAACCGGATCGACCAGTTCAAAGCACTCGGGAATCGCTTCTCGGAGGTGGTGCTTCGTAACTCGTTCCAGTTCCTCGACAAGCTTCGGTATGTCCCGAACAATAAACTGGAGGAAGTTCGCCAGCAGTTGGACAGTATACGGGAAGAAGCACAGGCCCTCGTTCTGCAGTTCATGGCTGACTTCGCACAGTTGAGGGAGCAAGCCGAGCAGGAGTGGTTAACCTTCGCACAGACAGCGACCGATGCACAGGGCAACCTCCTCTTCACAGAGGCAGAGGTTCCGTTGTTCATGGCGAAGATTCGCAATGCCTTCCCGACGGTTCAGCAGCTTCAGCAGAAGTTCAAGTTCTCCTATAATGTGGTGAGCATCAACCTTCCGGAAGGACAGGTGCAGATGCAGGTCAGTTCCATCCGTGAGGAACAGCAGATTGCTGATGCACGGAGCGCCATCATTCAGGAGGAAGCACAGAAGCTGGCGACCGAGAGTGAGGAGTTCTTGCGGAACTGTCTGGTTGAAATGCGTACCGGGCTGGTGCAGTGCGTTGAGCAATGCAGTCGCACCATGGCTGACGGTAAGAGCAAGATCAATCAGAAGACCCTGAACAAACTGCGGAATTACTTCGAGCAGGTTCGCTCAATGAACTTCGCCAATGACCGTCAGTTGACAGGCATCATCGACAACTTCGAGCAACAGTTCCTCGGAACCACTGCCGGAGAGTACCGAGATAACGACAGCGCCCTCCAAGCCCTGCGGAATGGGGTGAGCAACCTCGCTACCCAGGCTCGTGAGTTGGCCAACGAGGAAGTGAACTCGGTCATTGATAACTTCGGGCAGGTCAGTCGCCGCCGTATTCAGATGGATGCGGAGCCCGAACCAGAGGCGGCTGTTGTATAATCATGAGTCATATCAGCAACACAAAGCTACGCCTCGATTCCAAAGAGGCTGTGGTCCGGATGTGTCAACTACTCCCTGAGCTGTTCACATTCCGTGATCGCAAAACATTCAAGTCATACGGCCATGCGAATTGGAAGTGTGACTTCGCCATTAGTGTGGCGGGAGCGAATTATGAAGTCGGCTTCGAGAAGCAGTCCGACGGCACTCTCAAACCGCTCGTTGATTGGTGGTCAAGTGGTGGCCTGCGCAAGGCCCTCGACGGGGAGGAAATGCCCGTGCTTATGAAGGGGTATAATGTGGCCAAGACTGCTCTGGAAAGTGAGCGCCTTGGATACACGACAGCCCTCGCTCATATGCCCAACGGCAAGTACAAGATGCTCGTCACCAAGAACCAGAACAAACACAAGTTCGGATGGAAGACAGCCCTTAAGAAGCTGGCTACCGGACGCATCCTTGGAGGTAATTCCTAATGCCCTGCGGAAGTAACGAGGTCGAACACTTCGAAATCGACATTGACGAGAACGGGATAAAGCTGGAGGCCCACGGGTTTAAAGGCAACTCCTGCGTCAAAGCCAGTGAGAAGCTGGAGGCTGCGATAGGTGGCGACACTAAGCGCACCAAGAAGGCAGCCTTCTACGAGAAGGTAATCACGCCTCTCAAGAACAAGTTGGGAGGTCGGTGATGAACGAGGCGCACGAACTCACTATCGACGAGCATGGTGTCAGCGCTTTCAACTCTCACCTGATGGATGAGATGGACCTTGGGGAACGAGATGTTCCCCGTGTGTCCGACATCGCCTGGAACAGACAGGAACAACGGTGGGAAGTGCGGGCCATCATTGAGGAGGAGCGGGAAGTATACTCGGACAACCCTATCTATCCTCCCAATCAGTTGCAGCAATGCACCCGACTGCTCTCCCCTGTCCTGCACCATGCCAAGACCTACAAGGATTGCGTAGATTGGGAACACAATAATGAACCGACTATTCGACACTGGTCAGCAGGACTCCTTCAAGGTTAAGTTCGAGAAGGCTCCGACCTGCTCCCCTACTCTGGACAGGATACTCCACCCGAACGCCGACTGCCTCATCATCGAGAAGGATGAAGTGGTTAAGCAGGTGTTGTACGAGTGGGATGACCTGCAGCAAATCCGCAAGCGTCCCGGTCACAATGTAGCTTTCCTACTAAGGAACTACAAACGCTGGGCGTTGTGCGTTGCCTACTTTTATGGGAGGCCCGATGGCGATAACGGGTTTCTTTTGTACGGCCTGAACAGGGATCACAAGAGCACGGCTGAGATTGCCGAGTTCACCCGATCCCTACTAACGCGAGATGCAAACGGGCCACTTGAAATCGTCGATGAAATCGAACCAGAAAAACATAACTAATATGAAAGACCTGTTAAGGTATTACATTCAGGCAGGATTCTCTGGCCTGATGATCAAGTCACCCGAAGAGACACGGGTGCAACGGATGTTCCGCGAGATTGTGCAGGAGTTCATCCAGAAGAATAACGAGTACGATTTGTACACCTTCGATATGCACGAGGGGTTGGTCAACATCCTCGAAGAGGGAGGCAATGGTACGACTGACCCGATTGATGCCATGACAATGGCGGCTAACATGGACGGGAGTGCAATCACTGTATTCTCTGACTTCCATGTGTTCCTCGAACAGGGAGGGCCGGAGGTTGCGCTTCATGTGAAGCGAGCCCTTCGCATCGCCAAGTCCAAGGGCAATCACCTTGTGTTTGTCGGATGTCGTACCGTCATCCCCGCTGAGATTGAGCGTGAGCTGACGGTGCTGGAGTTCGACCTGCCTACCCGCAAAGAACTGGAGGCTGTGGTTATCCAGACAGCGGAAGATGCTGGTGTGGATAAGCCCAACGGTCAGATGCAGTCCATCGTTGGTGCTTTGCAGGGACTGACCTTGGCTGAGGCCAGCGATGCACTTGCCTTCTCCCTCGTGAAGAACCGTCGGTTTGACCCGCAGGATATTGCGATGGAGAAAGCCAAGCAGATTAACAAGAGCGGGCTGATGAAGGTGGTGTCCGGAGAAGGGACGCTGGATGACATCGGCGGTCTTGAGAAGGTGAAGGAGTGGGTGCTTGCTCGCACCAATATCTTCGACCCCCGAGCCAAGGAGCACGGTGCTACCCCCGCCAAGGGTGTCTGCACCATCGGCGTCCCAGGCTCAGGTAAATCCCTGCTCTCTCGTGTTCTGGGCAATGTGTTCGGCCTGCCTGTCCTGAAGATTAACATGGGTGCCCTGTTCGGTTCCCTCGTTGGTCAGTCGGAAGAGAATTTCCGGAAGGTCAAGCAGACTGCAATGGCGATGGCTCCCTGTATCGTGGAGCTGGATGAAGTGGATAAGGGTGTTGGCTCTGCAATGGGTGGCATCTCTACCGACTCCGGCACGACCGATCGTGTTATCCAAGACCTCCTCTCATGGATGGGCGAGGAACACGAGGGCGTATTCATCTCTGCCACGGCCAATGACCCGGAGAAGATGCGGGCATCGGGAGGTGCGCTCCTGCGTAAGGGACGTTTCGATGAGGTGTTCTTCTTCGACTTCCCTCATGCTTTGGAACGGGAGCAAATCTTCCGTATCCATATCAACAAGCGTTCACGCCCTGCTTGTGCCAGCGCACCAGTTGGTGGTGCTGAAGAGTTCGACTTGGCCCCGCTGGTTGAGGCATCCGAAGGATTCACTGGCTCTGAGATTGAGGCCGCAGTAGCTGACGCATTCAGCAATGCATGGAACCGGAAGTGCAACGGTGGAAAGCACGAGCTTACACTTGACCATATCTTGTATGAGATCAGCCAGGTTAATCCTCTGAGCGAATCGCAGAAGGATGGCATCGCTTCCATCAGGGCGTGGGCTTCCTCGAATTGCCGTGCCGCCTCTGCGCCAGACCCGACCCGAGCCAAGGCGACACCTACTAAGCAACGGAGCATCGTAGTCCCTTCCGAAGATGAGTAAGTTCAAGATTCAAACCGCAGTCACCTCTGGCTGGGCTGACATTAAGGTGTGTCACAACCCAGTCTCCCCGAGAGGGGGAGTTCAGAACGACGAATATATTGATGACCACTTCGACACAAAAGAAGAGGCCATGCGTGAGAAGAGGGAACTCGAAGAACTAAGTCCGTTTAAAGGGGAGTACCGCGTAGTCCCTGCTGACACACCTCAAGATGAAGACATCTACAATTGAAATTCATGCCTAAAGTAATAACGATAACACTGAAGACCCACGACGAGGTTCTTGCTGAGTTGCAAGAGAGACTTCCTCAAGTGTACTCTTCTGTAAACATACAAGTAACGGGCGAAGAGTGCCCGTGGGTTTGGCTGTACGGAACCGAGAAGGACGAACAGCAGAACAAAACCCTCAAAGACATCGGCTTCAAATGGAGCGGCAAACGGCAAGGCTGGTATCATACCTGCGAAACGGACATGACCAAGCGTAGCTGGGGCCGTGGCCGTGGTCGCCAGACCAAAGGGGGTAAGACAAATACGGTCACACCCCGTCAGTCTGCCAAGCCAGCGAAGCCTGCACCCTACCGACCGACCACTAATGTGGACGACGAATTCGCAAGGAGGTTTGGATGAGCAAGCTCTTGTACAAGAGGGCTAAACTGAAACTCGCCGAGAAGGGCCGTGAAGCAGTGGCCTTGCTTGAGGTCGAGGTGCTCAACAACAAGCTGTACCTTGTGCTGAAGTACAGAGAAGCAAACACCCAGTTCCAGACGCCTATCAATGACAGTGTGGAGCTCGTGTCTGCCCATTCAAACCGTGAAGCAGCGATTGAAGCTGCCGTAGCAAACCAACCTTAATCACCATGAGTGAAGAAAACAAAACCAAAGCGCCTGACCCGCGCGAAATCATGAATGACATCTTCGCCCGCACCTCTGCGGACCAGAAGAAGTTGCTCAACAACTGGTGCCGGACAACGCACGGAACAGCCCTGCAAATCTGGACCCGACAAGTTGACCTCAGTAGCCCTGAACTGCGACAGTTCCTGGTCGAGGTTGACAAGGCGTTGGAGTCCGGGAACTGGGCGTTCTTCGACCCGGACGAACACAATCCGAGTGACGGACAGGCGGTAGAGACTACCCCGCAGCCGAGTAATCCGGATACAGATGAACCTGAACCCGAGGATGAAGATGAAGTCATACCTGAACAAGACGGACGGGGCGTTCCGACCAATCGGATTGCCCAACACGAAGAGGAAGCCGAAGAGGAAGAGGAGATTCCTGCTCCTGTTAATGCAGAATCTGTGCAGACTGTTCCGGTTCCCCCTCCCGCACCGCAAGCCGATCCGTTTGCAGGACTTGTCGATGCCATCACCCAGCGAGTCATCTCTTCGCTGGAGCAGAGGGGCATTGATACATCCGTCGGGAACGGGGCGCTCAACGATGCCATCGACAAGCGAATCCAGAACGGAGCCTTCCCTGTCAAGCGAGTCATCGAGTTGATTGATGAGCGATATGCTCATTCGATTGCCTCGTTCTTGCGTAGCCAACCTTCCGAAGTGGTGGATCGGGCGCTCGAAATCTACGATGAAGAAGCGTAGTGACGGGGAAATTCGGAGGCTTCTTCTCCAAGAGGCGCAGAATCAAGGTCGTATTCAGTTCACAAGAGTGAGCAAGACCATGATCGAAAAGATCAGGCGTCGTGAGAATGAGGCTGTTCGAAAGCTAGAGCGGGAGATAGAGGAGGCTCTGCCCCGCATAATCAAGGGAGAGGTACAGACTCACCCTTCAATCGGAGTCACACTTAAAGCATGACCGAACAACAAATCGAAGATGCGTTGGCTGCGATAGCTGACGACTGGGTGCAAACTGCAACCGAAGAAGCATGGCAGAACATTGCCAATCAAATCGGCGTTACCGTCGAACAACTCAAAGAAAATATCTGATGAGTAATAAATCATCGTTCTCCCTTGGGGGACTGAAAAAGAAAACCTCCGCAGGGAAGGGGAAGAAAGAGTACCCCTTACTGCCGGATCAAGACGGAGAGATTAGCAAGAGCGTTGCTATCCTCTGTGATGTTAAACTAAAGATCGACCAGCTCGAAGGAATCAAAAAGATTCACGAGGCTGAGCTGAAGGGTGCGGCCAGAGAGTTCGCATTCAAGGGGCGAGAGGCTCCAGGCACAGTCAAGGCAATCGCAGAGAACGGGGCGACAGTCTCGCTCTCCATGCAGAATCGGTACTACGGTATCGACGCCACATCCGAAGGCTCTAACGGCGAAGAGATCGAGAACCCTCGCATCACTCAACTGAAACGCATCATGGGCGAGCCGTCTTTCGAGCGTGACATGGACCGAGAAGTTTCTGTCACCATCGACCTGACCAAGTTCGACCCCGAGTTTCGGCAAGAGATTGTCGAACAGCTGGTGGGTATCAGTGAGATGTACGAAAACCAAGGCGGTATCGTCGCTAAGGAACAGTACAAGCCGAAGGAATCCTTCCACCTTAATCGGTGCGATTACTATACCGAGGAGCAAAACCACGAGATCAATAAGCAACTTCCTATGGTTGTTATGCTCCGGGCGAAAGGGGTTAAATGAGCAAGGGGTTCATACGCTTTAACCATTTCGCCCTGACTATCATGCTGTTAGCTCTCCCATGGTGGTGCATCATGGTGGGGCTATACCTTCCAGCCTTCCTGCTATTAGTATTTGGGTGGGCATGGAAGGTCAACGACATGGTTGAGTGGATAATGGAACGAGCCCAGCCTGCTAGCGTGGACTTGGTTCCGACCAACCTTGATGAACTGCTCGACAAGAGCGACCACGAAGCGATCTCGGACTTCGTTCATTGGGCAGTTCATGTGAAAGAGGTATCCGCTTGCGAGTGGCGAGGCAAGATGAACAACAAAGTAAACGCTGACTTGAGATATGCAATCCACTTCGAGTTGCTTGGCCTTGATAAGCTACCCCATGCGTCCGACGACGGGGGGGCCGCTGAATCCAAAGGCTATTAACCAACTCCCAGGTCGCTGGGTCTATGAACCGAAAGTAAACGGATGGCGGGCGCTCATTCATGTGCCAACCCTCACCGTTTACAATCGGCACGGGGAACTTATGTCGATAACGCATGAGTTCTCCGAGGCCCTCGACTTCTTATGGGAGAACGCTCCTGCCGACATGGAATGGGCTGACTGCGAGATGCTGTCACGCCGCCATGCGGTAGATAAGGGGAAGATTATCCTGCTGGATGAGATAATCAGTAGGCCATACTGGTGGAGGCGAGGACGAATGAATCAGACATGGGAAGTGCAAAAGATTCTACCCATTCAGATGCGTCCGGCAGACTCACCCGACAAATCAGAGCCAGTGTGGATTCTTCCATCTGTTGATGACCCGTATGAGGCGTGGGTTCAACTGCAAGAGGCGAACACTATCTACGGCTGTGACTACTACGAGGGTCTTGTCGGCAAACGGTTAGACTCCCCTTACGAAACACAACTGGTGAGTGCGTCCCGAACCACACCTCACTGGATTAAGTACAGGTTCGACCAGTATAAACATGACCAATAATGTCGGGCCCGTGTCCTATCAGGACCCGTGCTTTCAACCACCTGAACCACCACCCGAGAAGGACTGGCAGGTTCAGCTTAATGTATGTGTCTGTGCTTCCACGAGAGAGGAAGTAGATGACCAAATTAAATCCGCAATGGAGTATTTCGATTATGAGTACGACCCTCCAGAAATCCGAGAGGCAGACTAGCTCCAGCCTCTGGGAGTCCATGAAGGCAGCATTCGATACGCCTTCCAAACAAGAGCTATTCGAACAGATATACGAAAATGAGTACAACTATTACCGAGAAGAGGATCGGCGTAACCGTGAAGGAATTCAGGAAAGTGTGGAACGCCATGCGTCCAGTGAGCACGAAGAACTCGATGCCCATATTGAACTACCTGAAGATTCGTTCCAATGGTGCGACGACCACAATCACAGCGACGAACTTAGACATTGAGATAACTGTCGAGTTCCCTATTCGGGTTGGGAAGTTCACAGCGTACTGTCCTAGCACAATGATTGCCGCCGGACTCAAGGGCGCAAAGGCGGGAGCGCCTGTCACCTTTCGAGAGGATGGGTTTCAGATTGGGCCAGCCCGTTACCAGTACGGTGAACAGCCTGATCCGGTGGGTGAAAGCGGGCGCTCGCCAGACGATTGGCCTGAGAGTTTATCGGCCAAGCTGTCACCTGATGGTGATCTGAGGAATTGGTCGGTTCCGGCCGACGCAATCCTCGCGGCATCTCGATATGCTTCAGTGGATGAAACCCGTTACATAATGAACGGGATATACTTCGGGAAGGGCGAGGTTGCTGCGACCGATGGGCGAAGGTTGATTGTTCTGCCATGCCCTAAAATGCGGGAGGAAGATTTCATTCTGAGAAGGAGTGCAACTGTCCTCGCTAAGCATCTGTTCACCGATGGTGATGTTGGTGTGGACTGCAATGATGAGGTTTGCGCCTTGCGTAATATCAGCGATCCCCTCGAAACGGAGATGATTGTTCGGCGCATTGAAGGCACTTACCCGAAGTACAATCAGGTCATCCCAAAAGAAAAGAACGGGGAGTTTGAGGGGTATGATTCCGCATGGGACATTACCCTTAGCGCAACCCAAGGTGCCGATGTGATTAAGTTCCTCCGTGCGCACCCCGGAAAAGGCAAGGATAAGTCGACGAAACTTACCATGAAGGGATCGACGGTGGAAATTACCCACAAAGGGGACGATAACGAAAACTTCAAAGCCTCTATCGAGGTGGATGGGTTCTTCGGACTCGATGTGAACATCGCTGTGAACGCAAGTCTCCTGGCTGACCTTCTGGAAGATTGCGATGCGGTCCTTGTGAAGGATGAACTATCCCCCTTAGTGGGTACAAACGATGGGAAATTCCGATGTCTCCTGATGCCGTTGAGACTGAACTGAGGGAACTGCAAGATATGTTCGCTCCCGAGGAACTGCATCCGGACTTGGCTAGGGCTTACAAGGAAGACCCGTTCCCGATGATACACCACCCGCTCCATGTGTCGGTTATTCATGGCCCTCACATGAACAAGATGGCAAACAAAGCCTATGCATGGAAGAAGGATCAGATAGCTAAGTGCATAAAGGAAGAGAACTGGCCTAGCTACATCATGCTTCACGAGCGAGCTTACCGAACGGATGCTTTGGTGCGTGTGTTCACAAGGCATGAGGTTCCAACGAGGGGGCGCATTGCTGGGGAGTTGGTTGCTGATGTCTGGACTGACCAAGAGAATCCGCATGTTGACCTAGAGTTCTGGTTCAATGCGTTCAATGCCCTGACTCCGGACGACCTGATGGATTCCCAGTACGGCGATGGATACCAGCGATGGAAAGACTTGCCTGATGAGTTCACAATCTTCCGGGGAAGTGACCATGAGCCTGTTGAGAACGGGATTGCATGGACCTTGAGCGAGGAGAAAGCCGAGTGGTTCGCTAACCGCTTCGACCGGAAAGGCAGAGTTGTCTCCCGCAATGCCAAGAAGTACCACACCCGAGCCCTCTTCACGGGGAGGGGGGAGGACGAGGTAATCTATTCCCCGTTATTCACACCGCTATGAAACAAGGATTATTCATGAAACCATATACAGTAAGATTATATTATCAAATGGCTGCGGAGTTTCACATAGATGCCCCCTCGAAAGAGGATGCCATTGACGCTGCTCAAATAGAGTTCTCCTCTGAGAGGGAGCCTGTAACTCAGTTCGACCACCACGAATATGTGGGTAATTCAGACGGCCTAACCGTTGTCTTTGATGAGGACGGGAATGAAGTATGATTATCAAGACCGAGCAGGGCTACATTGAGTATGCCCGATTTTGCGGGGATGTCTGCGAAGCGTGGGGCTACGGGAAGGCGATAAGCTTTCCGGACAGGATAGCCCGTCTGATAATCATGAGCCTCGAAAGAAAAGGGATAACCTATGAAACCATTGCAAGAAAACCTGGTTGAGATAGAAGACCCGAAGAACTGCAACATCGGCATCTGGATTGATGTTGCCGAAGGAGAGGAAGGCTGGATGAATCGAATCTCATTCGGCCTTCCTAACCAAGGATGTTGCGGGCCGTTCTGGGGGAAGTTCCCAACCAAGCTTGAGGCATGGCGAGATGCCGTGGCTAAGATACGGCACAGAATAAACAGCGGCCTGCTCCGTGACGACTCACTGGCCGGAGCCGATGTAAAGATGGCAAAGAAATTACTGAAACCTTTCAACCAATGCGTAAAGGAAGTAGAAGCAAGACTGACCTGAGTAACCTTCAGGAAGTACATGAATCCGGAGGAGATGTCCGGAAAGGACTGGCGCAATACTACACGCCGGACTCCATTGGGGAGAGAATCTTCAATGAGATTAGAGAGTCGCTGGATGGGCAGGTTCCATGCAGTGTTATTGACCCACAGGCTGGAGGCATGGGCCTCCTTAAACACTTTGGGTTTCCGTCCATCAAATATGCCGTGGACATCATGCCACCGGAAGGAACGGATGAGCCTCGTTACCTCACCGCTGACTGTCGCAAGTTTGGGGAGATTGCTGACGAGCTGTACCCTGACCTCGTATGGGAATGCGGTGTGGCAAACTATCCGTTCGGCCTGGCCTGGAAAGGTCAGAAGCCTTGGGAGTGGACATGGCAGTTCCTTCAAAGGCATACGGCTATGGGCTGTATGATTGGCGCGGAGAATGAAGTCGGCCATCTCGCCAACCATTACACGGTATGGAAGACGGAGACAATGCAATGGCCCGATGCCAATGTGGAAGTGCGCCTGCTCTGGTACGATACTGGTCGCAAGGCCACGAACGAGGAGGAGATAGCAAGCACATGGCCCGTTATCGAGGAGATTGTTCGGCAGGAAAAGAATACCATCCCTGAGTTCAATGTCTGGATGCGAGACACCTCTGCCTTTGCAGGACGCAACGGCTCGCTATCCGTATTCCTTTCGGTGAGGGACAGAACCAAGCTCCGCATCTCAAACGCCACAGCAAAGCGCCTCATGTCGCTGGACGGAATGACTCCTCAAGTGCTGGCCGTTGACCGTGAGACACGGGTCATCCTGAATGAACTGGTCACGGCTGGCATATACAAGATTGAGCCGAAGACGGAAGAGATTATCCGTGAAGCCCTGCGTGAAGCCGAGCGGGTAGCCACGCCCATCATGCCAGTGACAGACTTTGAACGGGTGGCGTACCTCGATGAGGAGGATACGGTTCTCTGCCTCAACTCATGGGGTCCATTCAAGAAGGGCGAGAAGTATCCAGTTGCCTCCCGTAACTACACCTTCCGGCAGGACTTCACTCGCAGGAAGCCACACTACAATGACCAGACAGACGAGATGGAAACCGTTGACCACCACTGCTCCCTGTCTGGACAAGACCGGAAGATTGTTGTCGAGGGGTACAGCTTCATGGCGAACCCTACCCCCGGCGCTGATAAGGAATTGCCGGAGGATAGACTGTGGGAAATCTTCGCCCGTCCTCCTGTCATTACCGTGGCTGACAAGTACCCCGAGAAGGTGGCAGAGGTTCGGCGCACTCTGGAAGCAGCCGAGATGATATGCAACTTCCAGTTCTTCCCGGGCCAGATGGAATACCTGTCCCGTGTTCTGGTCAGGGACAGCGCCCTGATTGCCGCACAAACAGGGACGGGCAAGACGCTCATGGCTATATCATCTTACATGGTGAAAGACGCTCAGCGTTGTCTAGTTGTCTGCCCTAAGGGTGTGGCCGCAAGCGATGGTGACGAGATGAGCCAATGGATTTCAGAGATTCACGAGTTCGCCCCGCACATTGAAGTGTTCCGTCTGTTCACTCATGCAGATTATCTTCGCATTACCAGCCTGAACGGAGGGGAGTTGCCCCCTGGATTCTATGTTACATACTACGATGCCTTCTATAAGAATGGAGCCATCGAGAATTGTTCGATGATTAACCCGGAAGAACCGCGATGGAACGACACTAAGCTGTACGACATCGTTTACCCTGATATGGACGACGAGGAGCGGGCCGAGATAGCCAAGAAAAATTCCCTCGTAAAGACTGTGGGGGAAGAAGTTGACGGGATACGGTGCATTGCCAAGCCCAGCCTATCCACCCTCATTGGCCATCAGTTTGACATGATTTGTTTGGACGAAGCGCATAATATAAAAAGCCTCTCAGCTAATGTGACCAAGGCGGCTATTCGCCTGTCACCTAAGTATCGCTTCGCCTTCACCGCCACCCCTGTACCCAATACAGCTACCGACATATTCCCAGTTATAGGATGGGTGTGTGTTGATGAATGGTACAGGGGTGGCATCTCCAACGCAGCCTTCCCGTTCAGGCGTGAAGACCTAAGCAGGTTCGAGTCCTTATTCTTATCAAGGGAACGGGACTATACTGCGGAGGCAATGTTGCGTAGCAGGGATCGCACAAACAGGAGCCGAAAGGTGGAGAAGGTATCCCCTGTCCTGTCCTCCCCTGCCCGACTGTTGAAGATTCTCAAGCCAGCGATTGCTTACATCACGAAGCCTCAGTGTAATCCTGACTATCTGCCTCCTCGCATTGTGGATGTTCGAGTCCCACTTGGAGCAGATCAGTCACGACTATACGCCTACTTCACCCACCTGGGTCGCATCACTCACACCATTGCAGGAACCAAGATTACGAACACCCTTGTGCAATACTCAGCACAGATTGAGTGGATGCGTACCATCTGCACCGACCCGGTTCATGCTTCAACCCGTGCCCCGCAGGAAGCCCCTATGGTTGGCGAGAGTTTTAATCCGAAGGTGGCTGCCATCCTTGAGCTAACGGCGGCCGCCATGAGGAACGGAGAGCAGGTGGTTATTGTTAATGCCCGCAAGGGAATTACCGATGTTCTCCATAATAGGCTTGAAGAGGCCGGGGTTCCTGTGTCCCGAATAGATTCATCAGACCGTTCTGGTAATCATGCCGAGGAATCCAACCTCTTCAAGCGTGGCTTCACCAAGGTGATGCTCATGGGTATCAAGTGTGCTGTCGGGCACAGCTATGCCCAGTGTAAGAACCTTATTATAGGTTCACTTGAGTATTCCGCTGGGCCGTTTGAGCAGGCTCAGGGCAGGGTTGACCGCCTCACATCCAAGGAGTCTCGCATCTACTGCATCCTCCACCGCAACACCATCGAGGAAGTGATGTTTGATACGGTAGCCATGAAGGATGACGCCTCAAAGATTATCCTCAGGGGTCAACGAGTGCCGAGGGATTTCGTTCCGGTTGACATGAGCGAAGTCCTTATGGATTCTATCATCGCATGGAACAGCCGGGATAATACCACCGTCCCCGAGTCGGAATGCGCGGCCCAGTGGGATGCAATCAAGGACGCACTAAAATGAAGAAGATTTACCTGACAGGCCTTGAATCATCTGGCCAGACATGGATTCGGAAATGCCTTAATCAACACCCTGACCTTGATGTGATCGGTGACTCTGCCCCGACCGGATGGGGTCGCTATAAGGAGAGAAGGTATGACTGCGCCCCATTAGACTGTGATGCCTTTGTCATTGTCACCCGTGACCAGACTTGCCACAGGTTGAGCGTCGATAAATTGGGATACAATAGAGGATGCGAAGGGCAATTCACTGATGAGGAAAGCAAGGCTCACATCCTCAATTATGCCAGCCAAGCAAGCAATGTCCTTTGGATTTCCTATGAAGCTGTCATGTGCTACGGCCAGGATTATTTCGACTGGGTGTTCCGTCAGCTTGGCGTGACCCCTATCCATATTGAAACAGAGTATCGTGACGGAAACTTGAAGTATATTAAATAGTCACTCTTCTAAAAGTGTGCCTTGACAATATCTCTATTGGACTGGATATTGAATCCAATGAAGTTAGATAGCTTCCCCCCCATAGTTTGCCGCATACTAGCCCGAGACCCCAAGGCCCGAGCGAAGACCCAGAGGCCCTTGACCGACCGTGAGATTGCGGATCGGTCAGGGCTAAGGGTTGACCAAGTCATTGGACTTTCGTGGCTATGCACTTGGGAGTTTATCCCGGTTGATGTAATGAAGAGGTTCACTACCGCTTGTGGTATCGACTTCGAGGACTACCCTACCATGCAAAAGCATTATCGGTTCGTCAATCGCATGGCCGGACGATGGATGACAGGCAAGCATTACCTTCGGCGGGACCCAGACTGGGACACGAAATGGAAGCCACTTCTTGAAACCTATATAGGGTACGTTCAATGGCAGGTTTCAAACAAGCCCTAAAGGACAATCCAGACCTCAAGGTTTTCAACCCTGTTCGCCACTTGAACAGGGATAACCGCTTGCAATCCATCCTCGACAAGGATGTGGTGACGAAGCGCCTAATCAGGGAGCGAAAGGAGTGGAAGGATCGTCGCCACAATGCCGTCACTTGGGTTAAGAAGTCCGAGAAGAAGCTGGCTACTCTCAAGAAACAACGCCGTGAATTAAAGAAGAAGCTAACCGCAAAGAACAATGAGATTAAGCGGACGGAAACTGTGCTGGACAGGAACAGGGAGAAGAGGAATACGGCCAACAGAAAACTGTTGGGCATCCGCAGCTCGCTGACATCGAGGCGACTTCGACTTATGCACAATGCCAAGGGTCTAATTATGCGAGAAGCATACAAAGAGATCGGGCTACCAATGCCCAAGCGTCTTCAAGAGATCAAGAACTTAGCGATATTTAAAGAGGAAACAAAAAATGAAAACAATACAGACCGCGAAAGTGGGTGAGCATATCACCCTGCTTAAAACCGAATCAGGGATATGGCACATACGACACCCAAACAAGGCCGGAGAATCCGTGACCTACTCGACCGGAGTAAGAGGCTCCGTGAACGATGTGAAGCGCTGGGTCAAAGAGGAAAACCTTCAAGCCATCATCGAAGTTGGGATGCGAACCCTACTGACAACCGCCGTAATCAACCAGCTAACCAGCAGGAAAAAGACATGGGCAGAGCTGGCTCAGGAGTGGCGTGGATGGATGGAGAACATGGGTCGATCACCCCGCACCGTAGAACGAAACATCGAATACCTCCAACGATTCCTTCGGGAGATGAAGATAGACGACCGGAGGAAGGCTCACACTATCAAGGAGCAGGATGTATTCGAGTGGATAAACTATGTCACGACCTGCCGACTCAGCACAAGGAAGACCATGCTGCAAGCTATCCGCTCGGCCTGGAACTTCTTCCAGAACATGGGATATGTTGACCGGAATGTGGTGCTCAACACAGGGATTCGGATGGACAAGCTGACTCATGCACAGAAGGAAGCGAGGGATATTCAAATCTTTACCCCGCAAGAGTTCAAGGTTCTGGCCTCTGGGTTAGAGAGGGACATCGAGGATACCGAGCAGAAGATTAAGGACCGCAGGTACAAGCTAAAAAATCATAAGCACGGTTCTGTAAGGCGGGGCAAGACCGCTTTGGCTACTGGCGATGGAGGGATGCGGGCCAGACTGAAATACCAAAAGTTTTTTCTTTCCGCAATCAACCTTTCCTATGGACTTGGCCTACGGATTAGCGACTGTGCCCAACTGGTATGGGACTCCCTGCTTCAGGATGGATGGATGATTGTCCACACGGAGAAGACCAACGCCCGGATTGCTGTTCCCTATATGCCGGATGCGATCGACGAGTTCATGGCCGAGGTTCCACATGGAGACAAAGGCTCCGTAAGGAAGGGGTTGGAAGAGTCTGCCCAGTATATTCGGCGTGGCATCCGACTGATGGATATTCAGGATGACATGGATACTTACTTCTGCTTTCCATACTGGAAGGATGAGTACCAGAAGTACCCGTACAAGTTATCGCAGTACTTCAAACGCATCCTCAATAAGCAAGGGATGACAGGCCGGACATTCCATAGCCTGAGACACTCCCGTATCAGGAGATGGAAAGAGTTGGGGATCACTCTGGAACAAATAGGCAGGTTCGTTGGCCACGCTGACACTAAGACCACGGAGGGGTATCTATGATACCTTCTCTGCCTTCCGGAGGCGACGAGCTTTCTTCGTTGGCACCTTCTTCTGCGGGTCCATATCTCGTGCGGCCATCTCTGCCTTTAACCTGAGCGCAGCCCCGGCGTTGGAGCTGTCTGCGATACGCCTGATCTGGTCAACGATATTGGTTAGTTCCTTCTGCCACTCCAACTTCTCCTGGTCGGTGAATCGCTCAGTTGTGTACCGAACAATTTGTCCCCGCTCAGTCAGGGCAATCCGCTCTCGCTCCTCAGTGTTGTTCAAGATTTCCCGAATCTCATCGGCACGCTTCTTGAGATTCCAAAGCTGGACGACCATCACACCATGAGTCAGGTCAATAGTCTTCTTGAATCCGTGACCCACGAACTGAGCCATGGACTCCATCTCCTGAATGTCATCATCGGTAAACCCTACTCCTCGCAATCCTCTGGCTGCGATATACTCGTCCTGCACCTTAACGATGCGAGCCATGTCTGCGTCAGATACCTGCCTCTGCTCTCCAGTTCCGTCAGGAAGGCGAAGTAAGGCAGATTCGGGGTCCATACCCTCGGAGTGTACTATCGGCGAATCCTCGCTGAAATACGCCCGCAAGATGGACGACTCCTGAATGGCCTCGTCTAATTGGCAGCGAGTTATCTGGATGCCAGACTGTCGGAACGCGGCCATCGCCTTCGTCCTATCTCCCTGGCAGAGCTTTAGGGTTTTATAAAGAACAGCCTCGTCGATGCGAAACTCTTCATCAGGCTCGGTGTATGTTTCTTGGGGGTCGCTCATAAATCTTAGCCGCCGCTGGGTTCCGGGAAGTCATTATCGTAGCCACCGTTATTATAGTACTCGTCCCTATACTTGTCAGTATTCTCAGTAGGGTAGAACCCAACATCATAGAAATCCTCTACTTCCACACCCTCAGGCAAGTCGTCTTCGATGGCAGAAAGGATATCTGTCTCCCACTCCCAGTCACTTAAGATATCGTCACCCGGGCTAGTTAAGCCCTCCCAAAACTCAGGGTTGGCGGGGTCGGTGGCGTCCCCTATGTTAGGCAACAGGGGGTCGTCTAAATAATCTGGATGTATAATTCCGGCGGGCGGGGCAGGCACTGTCTCAAACCCCACTGTCTGACCCTCTTGGTCGTAAACGGGTGACCAATCATTCAGGGTTTCCGGGGCGTGTTCGACCTGAATCCGAATCCCGCCGGACTCATCCGGCCATCCATCGTCCGTCGGGCTGACCCAACCCAAGCCATTGTCGATAGGATCATCTTGGGAGTCTTGCCAATCCCCATCAATAACGAGATAGTCATCGTTGTACTTACCCTCGTTCTCGGGGATAACCTCGTAGTCGCCAAAGAGTCCGAACCATTCCTTTTGCAAAATATCATCAGGGTCAGGCACCCATCTCTCATGCTCAAAGGCATCCTGAAATTCCGGCAGTCCTTCAGCTCCCTCGTGATATAAGTCAGCGTATGCTAAGGCATGGTCTATATAATCCTGAAGCCCTTGGTCATCCTCATTGAACACACCATTCATCCGGTCCTCACGGAGTTGCCCCTCGATCTCCAGTAATTGCTGGGTTGTCGGCCCGGTGAAGCCCTCTCCAAATAGAGTCGCAAGGAACCCTTCTCGCTCACGGGTACTCCCAAACCCTGACCGTATCCTTTCATCCAATTCCTTCCCAACGACGTAACCAGCAACGGCTCCGGCTCCAAGGCCACCACCAATCGCACCCTCTACGCTTCCGGTTGCGTCGTAAATTGGCTTTACCAGCCCTTGTGTAACCAGCCCCGAAATCAACTCTTGTGCTTTACCAGCGCCAAGGTCTGTTACAATCCGAGCGGTGTCCATGACAAGTCCACCATCTGACCCATCACGGAACCAGTTACCCACTCGCTCTATGGGATTTGCGGTAAGGTCAACCCCGTACTTATCATAAAGGTCTGCGATAGAATCAGCATCAACTCCTATGATGGTTGAATCGCTCCCCTCGTTTAACCAATCGTCGGAAGTAAGCGACCCTTGCTCAGGGTCATAGTTAGTCAGCGAGATAGGTTTATTGGGGTCGTAATTGGGGTCGGGACTTACTTGAAGAGATGGCTTTAGGTCTAAGTTTTCTAAGTCCGTAGTCAGGTCGGTTTGAATGAAGTCAGTGTAGTCTCCCCCCCCTGTTACGCCCTGCTCGCCCAAACGAGGGGTGGATTCTGTGCCCAAGCCAGAGTCATCCGGGTCCGGCTCCCAGTCGTCGAAGCCATCGCCGTCAAAGTCGGTACCAACGCCACTGTCAATCCCGTCATCATAGCCACCAGTATCATCATAGCCACCAGCATCAGTGTCAGTCCCGGTGTCGGTCCCGGCGTCAGGCGTAGTCCGTGTAAATGGATTGGGCGTTGACCTCGTGTACCCCGGCTGATTCCCAACCAGAGAGGAGCCTGATGCCTTGGCCCTATCATATACACCGTGGTACGCCCGTCTTGGCCGCGCCCCTAGCCCAGCTCCACCGAGTAATACGGATACCGCCGCCGCATCAGCGGCCTTGGATTCCGGAGTTTCATAATATGGAACGCTCATGGCATATACGGATTGATAGTTTGATTCACCACTGCAAAGGGGCTGACCCTTTGCGAGGGTGGTTTGATTGTGGGAAAGATGCTATTGTTCCGCAATACTTTTCCGTGATACGGATTGATACCAAGTACCTGCCCGTAGGCATTGTAAAGTCTGATGGCCTCCTGAACATCCTGTGCCCCGCCTTCACCCATGACATCGTACATTTTCTGCAATTCGGCTGGGGTCGGAGGGGTCTTGAAGATAGACTTCAACGGGTGTCGCCCTTGGAAAGACCGCTTCACAGCATCTTCCGGGTCATCCTTCCCCATCTTTCTCGCAGCACGGATGGCTTTCTTATAGGCCTCACGGAACTCTTCACGGTCATTGGCCATTGCAGCCAGAATCATTTGAGTAACCTGCGGAGTCATGGGGGTTGGGGTATATCCACCCCCGCCGAAGCTACGAACCTCAAGATCGAGGATGCGTCCGGAGCTACGGAGCCAGTTGTTCGCATTAGTGCGACGGTTCACTCGTGTCTCACGATTATCCAGACCAGTCATGTTACTGACCATCTGCGTGACCTGAAGCGGTCCGTTCATCCCAAGGCTCATCGCCATCGGCCGTACCACTGAGGCGTAACTCGGCACTAAGGAGCCTTGATTCACATAGGTTCCCACTGCACCAAGGATTCCCCGTACGCTATTCGCGAATAGGATACGGGAGTCCAGGCTTAAGTCTCGAAGGTCGCCACCGCCACCGCCAACATTGAACAGCAGATTCCCCGCTTCAGCAGGCAGACCCATCGGACCCCATCGGGAGAAGCGTTCACTCATGGCGAGAGCGTTCTCCCCTAGCCCAGCATCCGGGGTAATCTTTCTCATGGCCGACTTCTTCCCGAGGATACCCTCATCGAACCAGTCCATGAAGAGTGAGAAGGCCAGAGTAAAAGGCAGAGCCATCATAGCGAAGGTGAGCAAGCCATTCCCGATTGTCTGGTATGTAACCTTGTGAGTCTCCGGGTCCTTGAACATCTTGGCGAAGTTGTTCGGCTGTTGCATTGTCCATCCAAGAAGCGGGCTGGCGATGCGTCCCATGTAGGAACTCTTCATCCAGTCGGGCCGAGTGGTGAAGAAGCTCGACTCACTGGTGATATAACTCAGAGCGACCTGTGCAATCTGGGCGTATTGCAGGTCAGTGAAAGCCCCTACTTGGTCAGGGTCAATCCGGCCAGTAGCATTGGAGATAGCAACCTGCTCAAGGCTCGTCCCCACTTCCTCATTGAGGAACTTGTTCATGGCTGCGAACGCATGGTTCTCTTGGACTAACCCGGCGAACTTGCTGTTGTACCCCAGCATCTCAGCGGTGAACTTGAACTCAGGGTGGAACGGGGAAGCAGGGTCGGATGCCGGGAGGTCCGAATGTTGCTCAACGTACTGGATGGCACGGGCTGCCAATGTGTCGAAGGACTTCCATGTGGATAGAATTGCCCCGTCCTTGATACCAGAGATTGCTGTCCGGAATGGAGCGAACGGATTGAAGGACGGGAAGTAGGCCGTGCCCTTGGTGTGAGATACGCCACGGTTAAGCATCCCGCTGACAGTTCTCATACCACGACGGAAACGGTCTTCTGCCATGCTACCCTTCGGCCCCACATCTGAACGAAGCTGACGGTAGATGTCTCGAACACCCAGCCCCTTGTCGGCAGTCTCACCACGAATACGGATCAGCCGTTCGTAGAGTTGCATATCCCTACCGTAGTTCATTTCGAGCCCGAAGGCGGCCATAGCTGAACCAAAGATAGTCTGCACTGTGAACTTGCCAGACTCCCAAATCTGTTTGATGGCTGTCCCGCTACGTCCATAGAACAAGGTCGGGAAGTAGATGGAGTTGAACTGAACGAAGGCAGAGCGTGGACCATTCAGCGTTCCCTGGGCCAACAGTTGAACGAACTCAAGGAAGGTACTGGCCTCCTTAATCGGGCCAAGCTCGGAGGCGAATGTCCCGGCGAAGGCCGATTCAATCTTCTTGATCTCCTTGATTCGAGACTCAGCAAACTTGATGGGGTTCACATCCCTTCCGGGTAGCCACGGTAGGGCTTTACCTTGCAGGGCTTTCTGTAAGACCTCCTTGAACTCAGGCTTTACGGCATCGAGCATTGCCCGTTTGCGCTCAGCCCCGGTCGCACGCCGGACTCTCTGGAGTTTAGCCAGACGTTTGAACTCCTGCCGAGCGTTAGAGTAATACTCTTTCGTTGCCTTGGTTCGCTCGTAGAACAATTCACCACCCTTACCATAGGAAGACTGGAAGGCAGCGTTGCCAAGTAGGTGACGGTTTGCGGTGGCTCCGAACTGACGGTAGCTCAACCAATCGCTTGGCATCCTGTCACGTTGGCGGGCGTCGATGGAGATATGAGGAGCGCCATCCCGCATCATGGTAGTGCGACTGTCTTCCTTAGTCACCATCCCGATAGCCTCGCCAAGAATCTGCTTCATGCTCGTGAGGTTATTCCGCAGAGTAATCGGATCATTCTCGGAAATCATCCGGAAGAATGTGGCGGGGTCTTGGTTGGCCGCCGTCCAGACGGAACGAATCAGCTCTGGAGATAGGAACTCTTCGTATCGGTCAACAAAGAAGGGTGACTTCTCGGTGTGAATCAACGCCTCAAGGAACCGCTCGCGGATTTCATTGTTGGAGAATATCTCACCGAGCTGGGCGTACACCGCTTCCGGATCGAAGCTGTCAGAGCTTTCATCCAGAAGCTCAAGGTTGATGGTGTTCAGGATGTTACCGTCATCCGTCAGCATTAAGTCAACAAAGCCCCTGACATAATCCACATCCGGGGTGAGCATGAATGTTCCTTCGCCAAGGTCCAGCGGAGGACGCTCGATCGCTTTGGTGGTTGCCCAAGGATTCTCCGGATCAAAGTCTGGATGATTTGGGTCAGGCATTTGGATGCGACTGTCCGTGATGGACGAGTAGTTCCGCATCAACCCCCGGAAGAACTGGGAAGACTGACGCTCTGACTCGATGTACCTACGGAGCGCAGCGATAGCTACATCGTTTCCTCTCAGATACTCCGCAGCCTCCGGCCGGCTCATCAGTTTCCGTATAGCCCCATCAAAGGTGGCTCCGTGTTGCTCGAAGTACCGCTTGAGTGGAGTGTCAAACACATCGGTAAAGGTTTCCCACCAGTGGAACTCACCCTTTAACCCAAGAGCATTGACCGCCTGCATCCGAAGGTCGTCTGACCTCTGACCAAGACGGGTCGCTTCTTGCAGGTTAGACTCGTAGATAGATTCAAAGAGGAACTGTTGGCGAGCAGCATCGGTGGCCGCCGGGTGAGCCAGGTCCTTGAGTCGTTGAGCGATTGGCCGGAACCACCCAAAGAGAATGTTCTGAGACTGGGATGCCCCTTTCTGCTGAGCCATCTTTGCCAGCGCAACATACTGGGCCTTGATGGTATTCCAAAGGAACGGGTCACGGGCCTTGTTCTCCGGGTTGTGTAGCCAATCCCATTGCTTGCGGAGGATGTCGGCTTCTCTTTCGCCCAGAACAAACTCTCCATTCTCCCATGTGTATTCAACGGAGGCAGGACGCTCATCGTCTGCGTTCTCCGGCACAGCAAGGTGTGTACCCTTGCCAATGTTGTAGAGGTGGGAGCCTTCAAGGTCGCCAACGTAAGTCTTGGAGTGGTGGTACACAGCCTTCAGAGACTCATTAAGCATACGAATCTTGGCTGGCCAGACCTGCTCAACCTGACGGCGCAATTCCCGAAGGGAGGCAAGGTCGCGGTCAGTCATGGACTGAGGCTGAGACTCGGCTCGTGCCGCCATAGCCTCGAAGTTTTGCATTGTCCGGGCGTACCGTAATTCCGCACGCTGCTTGCGCTGGATAATGTCATCCCGGATGGTCTGCAAATGCTCGGCTATGATGAAGGAAACGACACGCTTCTCTTCCCCTTCCAGGGATTCGTAGGTGTTGTCGTCCAAGTCCACATCATGGTTGCCTGCTTGTTGCTGGATGAACTGTTGCATCCGCTCAGGATTCCCAAACCATTCAGAGAACTGGGCTACGGAGTAAGGGGCCGTGGTTACTCCTGCTGAACGGAGGCGGTTGACAACGGAGCGCCACGCCTGAGTGGTGACTTCCATCGTCTGCTCCCAAGCCATGCGAGCGTGGTCAAGGTAACGCTTCGGGTCTTCGTACCCGGACAAGCGAGACATACCTTGCCGAATGTTCCGCTCAAAGGTGCGCTCGGGTGCGAGGAAGATTTGGTTCTGGTCGTCCTCCTCAATCAGTTCCTTGATGACCGCTTCGTTCCCATCCTTGTGGCGAATCTGAATATCAATCGGGACGAGCCGACCAGCATTTGCAGGGACAGGCTTACCCATCGCACGGAACTGGCTGGCTCCCGGGACCTTGATGAAGTTTCCAGGGTGAGTGTCGAAGACTTCCCATCCGTCCGGGTGTCTCCACATTTCATCGGAGATTGTGAACCCTTGCTCTTCCATGAATTGATACACCAATCGCCGTCCCTCCTCATCGTCCAAGAGCGTGAGTCCCGGAATGTAAGGTTGGCTGATGACAATTTGGCTCAAGCCATTCTCAACAACGACTCCCTCTATACCGATATCGTCCCCGAAAACATGATTGATCAGGATGACATTCTCAATGTAGCTCAATGCATTCGGGTGGACTGATCCAAAGTATCCCCGATGGCCTTCCTGTTCGTATGCGTGCGTAATCTTAACGACGCGCCCAGACTCCCGGTCATAATATACACTGTGTTCTGAACCGCCGTCTATTTCTCTTCTGGACTGAAGGGATTGACCGTCGATTTCGAGGCCATTCTTTCTTGCCCAGAGGACGAGCGCCGTCTCCGAGCGTTTGCCAACGCTTGCTTCTCGGCTTCCGCTGGGGATAAACCCAGACCATTGGCGTCTAATCGCGCTTGCCAAATTTTGTCGGCGCTCTTTGCTGCTCTTTGCAGGACTTCCTTGTACTTGCCCATTGGTATTACGGTAGGTTAAATTAGGTGAGGCGTCAACTCCATCCCGTTCCGGGGCGAGGAAGACGCTCTGGATTGTTCGGATACCTGCCCCGTTGAACCCACCAAACATATAGATGTTCGACCCGTCGATGCGACGGACTGTTCTTTCCCTTTCATCTGGTCGCTTCGTCAGAACTTCACGGAACATCTCGTCCACCCGGGCATCACGCTCCACGCCCATGTAGTCGAGGAAGATGTCATGCAACCACTCAGCGAACTTGATGAACTCTTGGATGATGGCTTCCGGAATCCCACGCTTGGCCGCATCCTTGCCCGCAGTATTCGGGTCCATCATTACCTCGAAAGCAATCTCAAGGAACAGGTCGGCGGCCCACTCTTCCATAGCAGTGCGGGCGTTCTGATTGGTGAAAACATCCTTGAGTTGTTCGCCCCGCTTCTCCGAGACAGGCTTACCCGTGTACTTAGACCAAGCATCAGCCCTTTGCCTATTGCTCATCTTCATCCAGATTTCAGCCAGCGCAACCTGGTCAATCATGAAGTTGGTAGCAAGGTGGCCTGCTTCGTGGAGAATAGTCAGGACAATACCTTCCCCTTGATTGCGGTCATGGGATGAGTTGAGCCACATATTGTTGGCTTGAATCCCAGCATCAAAAGCACCAGCACGGTTCTCCGGGACAACATCCTGCATACCTCGGGGCATACTCTCTTTCCCCTCCCCGATGTGAAGGGTGAAGGTGGACATTGCATCCGGATTGTTCTTGTACAAATGCTCAAAGAATTTTCGGAGAAATGCGAGGCCCTGGTCGGATACACCGGGGAACGCCTTCATAATCTGAATGGTGATCTGGTTCTCGGGGGAGATTCCAGCTTCATCTATCTTATCCTTATCACCAGACTCGACAGCCTCCTTAGCCTTGGCCGCTCGCGCTGTCTCCTTTGCGATACCTTCCGGGGTAAAGGTGGATTCCATTGGAGGATCGCCCGCCTCGGGTCCGTCACGGTTCTCACCTACGGCAGGCTTGCGCTTCCCCTTCTTGGGGATGGAAGTCTGCTTCTCAGTCTCTTCGGCAAAGTCAATCTCCTGCTGGCGGGTCGCTCGCTTCTCCGCAGCCCTGCGCTCCTTGTCCTCTGCGTCAGGCTTTACTTCTTCGTTCTTGTCTTTGGCGACGATGTTGACCGCTGGCTTCGGAGTTGCCTTATCCTTTTGGACAGGGCTTCCACTTCTCGCTGGCCCTTCTCGGTCCACTCCAGCTTGCCGCCTTGCTTCTGCTTGAGCAGGCCGCCCTTGGATTCGTGCGTCCCGTCGGGGTGTAGCAGGCTTCCGTCCGGCAATCGTTTCGGTAAAGATGCGTGGGTCTTCTTTGGCTGCTGCTTCATTGAATAGTCCTCCTAGATATTCTGCTGCTTTTGCAGGGTCAAGGGAATCAATCTTCCCATACTCCCGAAGCGTGGCGATAATGAACTTATAGTCGGCGTCGTTGGCCTTAGCCCATTCTTGTATCGGGTCGATAAACTCTTCGAGCGTAAGGTCTTCTAGGTCGGTAAGGCCACCAATGTCCTCAACGATGAAGTTCCAAAGCTCTTGCAGGGAATCCGCGGCCCGACCCTCAATATCGTCAAGGGTGAGTTCCTGCTGTCCGGCAAGCTCCCCTTCTCCCGTGTCATCAACGGCGCTGGGGTCGAAGTCGTCCCTGTTGTCCAAGGCCGCCTGCTGTGCGGTAGCTGCGTCCACAGACAGGGCGTCCATCGAAACCTGTTGAAGGGTGAGGGATTCTAGTTGGTCTTGAAGACTGGCCGCCTCCCTCGTCGCATCCCGCTCGGGCATCCCGGCCACTTCAATAAGGGCATCCCGGAAAATCCCCATCCTCTCATCGAGATTGCTGCCAGCCTTCATATTCTCGAAGGTGACACGGGCATCGAGGTTTGAGAAATGTTTCAGCAGAGCGTCCTTGATGATACCTGAGTAGGTACGCTTCTTCTGTGCCCGGACTTCCTTCTGCGTTTCCTTGACCTCGGCAAAGGTGTCGGAAGTCAGAGCCTTCTCACGGAATGAATCAATGCTGGAGAAAGTGTAAGCGTGGGTCTTGCTGGGGGTCTTTGGAAAGTGAGCGTACCCAACGACTTCCCAACCTTCCCAGTTCGGAAGCATCCCATCAGCATCGGTCGCAAACGGCACATACTTCTGCTTCGTCTGCGGGTTGACTACCCTGTAAATTCCACGGTCATAGTATGTCCCAAGTAGATGAATTTTCCCATCTGGGGCACGGAGGGCCACGGCATTGCGAGAGTCCGTCTTCAGCGTAGTCCCGCCCACATAGCGGCTATGGATTTCCTTAAGCTCTTTGATTATCTGAGCTGCTTCTGCGGTCTTTATCAGACCTTCCCTTTCAAGAATCTTCTGAGCGTTCTTCGGCCATCGCAATGCAGCTTTGTTGATAACAAGGGCTACGGCCTTTTGCGCTACGGTACGCTTATTCGCAGGGATACTCTCAAGGGTGAACTCCCCGTCGGAGGTGAGGAACTCATGACGATGCATCGCCCGAACCATGGCCGGACGGTCCGTGTTCCTCTTCCTTCCGAAGTTGTTAATCTTATTGAGAAGTTCCCCTTCGTCCCTAGCTTCAAGCTGGTCGGTCGTGTAAACCTCCGTGTCGTCATCAACCTCATTCGTCAGGTCAGTCTCATTGACTTCATCACCCGCCTGTATCGGAGGTGGCGCAATATTCCGTTGAGCAGGTTGTTTCTTCGCAGGTTGAGCACTCGGACCCGCCTGCTGTTTCGGTATTGTAGTTTCTCCCTGAGCTTCACTTTCTTGTTTGGCCTGCTTCCTTTCTAAATTCTCCTTACGCCGTACATCCTGCCCTCTCTTGTAGGCACGAGTGTAGATTTCATTGCGTCCCAGTTCTCCGGCGTCAGGTTGCTTTTGCTCGTACCCGTCCTTAAAGCCCTTGGTCTTTATCGTATAGTTGTCATCAGGCTCTACCTCTTCCTGGATAGACGCTGCCTGACGCTGCGCTTCCTCGGCCTCAATCTGAGCAATGACTTCCATGTAGCCATCCTCATAAGCGTCAGCAGCTTTGTCCCCTTGCTCCTCACGAACACGGTCAACACCCTTCTGCATTCGCTCATAGGTAAGCCTACTGCGCCGCTTGCCTTTGTGAGCCGCCAATGCAGCCTTCCGGCCTTTCAGCCTAAATAAATCTTCGACGGTGAGTTTCCCTTTGTCCTTTGTTTTCTCAGGAATGACCTGCCCGGTGATAAGCCCCGGCCTTTCGTCTGCGCCAATCTCTTCGTCGTCTTCCTCCTGCATGAGAGTCAGGTCGGCCGCCTCTTCCCTGAGTTCAGCGGATGTAATTGGTGGCTCTGGTGGTTCGAGTCCTGTTCCCTCAAGACCCTCACCTTCGGTGGCTTCTCGCAACTCTTCCTCCATCTCCTTCCGATGGATAATCTCAATAGATTCGTCTAGCGCCCCCCGGTGTTCTTCAAGCTCAGTCTCAGGATCAACAGGCTTGATGGTCTTCCGTCGATTCTGGATAGTTGTGACCCCGGCAGAGGGAACGCCAATCATGCCACCGCCAGCCATACCAGCGAGGGCTGCGTTGATCATGCGTTCTTTCAATTCCTCTGGGTCGATGGCGGCAAGCGCACCCTCAATACTTCCATGAACACCACGCTGAACTGCAACCTCTTGGATGAGTTCTTGAAAGGCTTCGGTTGTTCCCTCAACTCCAATATCCTTCAGAGCAATCGAAAAGAAATTCCTCAGACTTCCCGGCTTCCCAAAAACAGACTGCTCCACCTTAGACATGGCCTTCATCGCAGAGGCCTTGTTGCCGAACAAACGATTCAAGGCAATCGCCGGAAGTGCAGCATCCAATGCACCAGCCAGAGTACCACCAGCCAAAGCATTTGTGATACGGTCGATGCGCCCAACCTCCTCTTGACTAAGCTCGCCGTAGGTGGCTCCGGTGTTCTGGATAATGGAATCCGCAACAACGGCACGGGTACTGGCGCTTGCCCGGGCAGCACGGCGAGCCAGCTTGGTTGCCTGCTCCATGCCGTCTTCCATCCCAATGTCAGTCAACCGCTTCCCCAAGTGAGTGAAGACCTCCCTCTTTGTGGCGGCCTTCTTGATAGAGTCCTTGGCAATTTGGTCAGCCAATTCCTTGCCCATCGTTTTGGACAGGCTGTTCCGAATCATCCCGCGGATGGCAGACTTGGAGCCAAACCCAACAACTGCACCCCCGAGTCCACCGGGCGCTCCACCTGCTACTGTACCAACCCCTGCCCCGATAAGGCCAGAGCCTACGGATTCCAGTAGCGAGGGTGCGGCTTCGCCAGCCAGCCCGAAGGCGAACTGCATGGCATCTCCTACTGACTCAACATCTTTATAGGACCGGACGGACGGGGCGTGTTCTTGCGCCTCCTCCATGTTCCGAACATAGCCCTTAGTGCCGAAGTCCTTGACGGCATCAACTCCCGTCACATCACCAAGCAAACCGACAGCACCGTAAAGCGTGCCTTGCAGGGTATCCGTTCCACGAGCAAAGCCCTGCTTGAACTCTTCAATCTTGCCCGGACGCATCGAGCGGTCTATCCGCAAGAAGTCGTCCTTGAAGTCATCCGGAAACTCATCAAGCTCCATCCCCTTTTGACGGAGGGTGGAGCCTATCTTCCAGGTGAGGTAATCGTCGGAGCTATCGTCATTGGGATTGTGAAGTCTGTACTGCTCAAGAATTGAGTTCATTAAAATCCAGGCCGTGGAAGAGGTGAGTTAGGGTCCCACCCCTTACCGCACAACGCCTTCATTTACCATTTGACCTTGTCCGCCCAATACGCGGCGCTCATCTTACCTTTGGCAATGTTCTTGCCGTGGCGGGCTTTAAACGACGCACGTTTCTTTTTCATTTTGTCTGACTCTCCGGCTTTCGGCTTGCCTGCGGTCTTCGCGCCCTGCTCTCCGAAACGGATTGTTTTGACTTTGTCTCCTTCCTTCGCCACCACAACGTGGGACTTGGTCGGGTGGTTGAGGGTACGTTTTGGCTTGTTGTAGCCATCGACGCCCGCCCTCTCTAATCGTGAATCTTTCTTTTTCTCTGCCATAATTACTTACTCCGGTTTCTTCGACTGCGACTCAATTCTTTAAGCCCTCCTCCGCTGCCTCCCGTAAGGGCAGCACCGCCCTGTGCGTACATCTGCTGAGCCTGCTCCCATGTGATTTCGCCCCTCCGATAGGCGGCCATGATTTCAGATGCAG
>Ga0129345_1000062_pt1 | contig 32423 bp, 17 predicted proteins | sample CPBDNA_FD_94425 | JGI IMG/M metagenome (GOLD analysis project Ga0129345, IMG submission 94425) | Freshwater to marine salinity gradient microbial communities from Chesapeake Bay, USA - CPBay_Sum_20_0.8_DNA | ecosystem: Environmental > Aquatic > Marine > Coastal | place: USA: Chesapeake Bay...
GGACACATAAAATACTGGCACAGGGACACATAAAACACCTCCCCCCGACACATAAAAACACACAATGAGACTCATAAAACTCATAAGAACTATGAGTTTCACACCTTTTTTGCTTGTTATTCTTAAGACTTATGAGACGCAGACACTTCACAGACTGCACACTGGACTTATGAGTCTCACCGCCCCCGTGCTAGATTTATAGGGTGGGAGGAGAGGGAGAATAAGCAACATCCCAGAAACTCCCAAAATATAATAATTCACAGGGATTCAATGATACTTATAAAACACTCCCAGACACTCCTATATGCCCCTACAACCCGCCTCTAATCATCTTTAGGTATGAAGACACCTTATAGTCTTTATTTTGATATGTTAACAATACTTTGATAAACTCGAAAAATGTTGTATAAATAAAACAACTGAGAATACTTATACTCAGGCATTTATATAATCTTATTCCCAAAAGCACAACAGGCGGTTCACCCGATGAGATAAGACTTTTATATGGAACCATAAGATTCCCTGTAATTCCCTGATTTCTTAAGTATCTTTATATTATCAAATGAACTATTATATCATATTAGACTAACGGAGTTTACTATAACTCGATATGTCGAACTTAGGATTTGCACTATACAAGCAAAAATGAAAGTTGTTTCGTTATTATGTGATTGAGGTATAAGAACTCTCATATCATCTTTGATATGATATTAGGTCTTATGCAATTCATTCGTTATTAGATACTTTACGTCCACTTTATTCTTATATCCAATTCTAATGATAATGAATCTCAAAGTTCATTCGTGATTAGATAAGATTCGTATGCTTTTTTATAATAGAACAGCATCAAAGAATAAAGATATAGAATTCATTCGTTATTAGATGAGATTCGTATACTGTTTTTTCATAGAAGCATATACACTCATTGACAAATAGAAGATATTCGTTTATAATTCAATTCGTTTAAACTCTTTATAAAGTTTTTGATATAAAGGGTAGTTTTGTTGCACCTAGAGTTTCGTGTAAAAAGAGACTTGACAGAAAATACAAATTCGTCTATAATTACGTTAAGCAGTTAATTCTTCTCTTCGTCTTATGTTCAATTCGTATCTTCTAGCACAAAAGAATAAGTATCGTATTACGTTGGAGATTGATGCGATGAGTGATTTTAATCCGCATCAAATAGATTGGAACAAACTCTTTGAACTTGAAGATAATGAATCAGTGAAGAGTTATGTTGAAGATCTAAACGAATGATAATAAAATAGAATTACACAGCACATCAATTACATATCTACCAAAACAGTAAGTATAAGTCTATATTTTCGTGAGATCTTATAGTTTATTCGTGGTGTTTTGTGTGTTTGTGCCTCTTTATGTGGGGCAGTTAATATAAAGAATACTGCAAAATATAGTTTATTCGTGGTGTTTTGTGTGTTTATGTCTCTTTATGTGGGCAGTTAATATAAAACAAGACGAATAAACAGTTATTCGTGGTCAGTTAGTTATTCGTTATTGGACAGTATTGTGTTTTATTGTTGATTGTTTATATTTTTGCGTACCCGCCGTATATAAAAGTTCAAACTACCCTAACCTACACTGTATGTCTTTTTCGATGTCTATATCACTCTACTTTTAAAAATTTTCGGAGTAAAAAATGGGAGTCAAATGGATTCATAAAGGGGGATATTCACGACCCGATAAAAGAACTATTAAGAAAGGTGGTGGAAAGAAAAAATGAGACGCACACAACCTTACTGGAATTTCTGGAGAGTTATTCTCGCAGGATGGACAATACGATATCCTGGGAAGATGTTTAGAATTCTCGGAGTCCCCCTCGGAATAATCATAGTGCTAATATATAATGCTTTAACGAAATAAAAGTCATTTAAAAAATTTCCCAAAATTTTTTGAGAATTACAAGTGCGCACATCCCAATTTATCAGAGGAAAAATTTTCTGAAAAATATGGGAAATGATACACATTTGTTTCAAAAGTATCATAAGTTGACAAACAATAAATAAACTGTTAAAATTAAAAGTGATGGTTGATTAAATTTTATGGCAAAGGGTTTCACAGTAAAAGCAGCAGCACCCATTCCTAAAACTGAAGAATGGGATATTACTGCAATTAAAGAAAGAATGAAAGGAAAGTCAATTGTTTTTTGTCTTCCTGGACGAGGTTGTTCTTTTATTTTCCTCAAAGCATTTGTACAACTTTGCTTTGATTTAGTACAAAATGGAATGAGTATTCAGATTTCTCAAGATTACTCATCAATGGTAAACTTTGCACGGTGTAAAGTTCTTGGTGCAAATGTTCTTCGTGGACCTAAACAAATTCCTTGGGATGGTAAATTACAATATGATTATCAACTTTGGATTGATAGTGATATTGTTTTTGATTCCAATAAGTTCTGGCAACTCTGTGATATGGCATTGCCTGCAGAAGGAGAAGAGCGTGAAATTGTCGGAGGTTGGTACGCAACAGAAGATGGACACACAACCTCTGTTGCACACTGGTTAGAAGAAGATGACTTCCGCAAGAATGGTGGCGTCATGAATCATGAAACTGTGGAGAGTATCTCAAAACGTAAAAAACCATTCACAGTAGATTACACTGGTTTTGGTTGGGTACTGATTAAAAAAGGAGTTTTTGAGAATCTCGAATATCCTTGGTTTGCACCAAAGATGCAAGTATTCGAATCAGGTGCAGTTCAGGATATGTGTGGAGAAGATGTATCATTTTGTCTCGATGCAATTGAAAAAGGTTATAAAATCTGGTGCGATCCTCGTATTCGGGTAGGTCATGAAAAGACTCGTATTATTTAAATTAAAGGAGAAAACTTATGGCTTCTAAAGGTGGTATGAATAAAACGGTGTTTGAAAAAGGAGCACCGAAGAAAACTCGTCAAGGAAAAAGTGCGCGAACATTGCTTTCAGCAACGTCTCGTAATGGGTGTAAAAAGAAATATCGCGGACAAGGGAAAAGTTAATGTATTTCTCGGAGTCTTCTGCAGAGTGGAATTTTATTCACAATGAAGACCTCTGGGTTTATAATAAATTATTTTTAAGTCGGGTTTTGGAGTATAACTGTGGTCCTGCGGGTGTCTCAGTTCCAAGGCCCGATTTTTATATTGTAAGACCATCTATGAATATCTTGGGTATGGGTCGTTTTTCTCGCATTGAGTACTTAGAAAACAATACAGAACACTTACATCCTTCTGAATTTTGGTGTGAAGTGTTTGTAGGAGAACATTTGAGTGTAGATTATTATAAAAAACAGAGTTCTTTGATTGTTAGAGGTATAAGAGAACCTGATTCACCTCTTTATAAATGGTCTAAGTGGGAAAAAATAGAAAAAAAAGTAAAATTTCCAAGTATCCTAGAGAAATTAGTGGGCAATTATGATTGGATTAATTGTGAATTTATTGGGAATAATCTTATAGAAGTACATTTTCGCAGAAATTCTGATTTTCGTCATGGAAATACCGTTGCTATTCCAGTTTGGGAAGAAAATATTATTATAGATAGTAAATATAGATACATAAAAGAGGAAGACTACTATAGAAAAGGATTTTTAATTGGTTAAGGGATAGCAACCCCTTAAAAAGTTCTGATTTTATACATCAGGAGTTAAAAAATGGGACAACCTTCCGATAGAAATATTGAATTTATGAGACAAATGTGGGGAACTGAGGCATTAATTACTGATTATGGTTCTTTAGGTGAAAAAAAAATGCTCCGGGAAATTAATAATGATCTTTTAGTACCTAAAAAACATGATTTTGCTATTCAAAATGAGATTCATGAGAAAATTCGCAATGATGAAGATTACGATGATTGGGAGTATGGTACAGAACCTCTTTACGAATCAAAAAATCTTTAATAAATAAGATAGAATTATAATACTTCATGCCTCTCGAAAGAGTAAGTCAAGGATTTAAAGATATTAGTATGACTTTTCAGAGCAATCCTCTGACAAATGATTTAATCGCACTCAAAAACGAAAGTGCGATTGCTCGTTCTATTCGAAATATTGTATTTACTCTTCCTGGTGAAAAATTTTTCAATCCAAATTTTGGAACAAAGATATCGAGAATTCTTTTTGAAAATAATGATGAAATCTCATCTTCTATTATTAGAAATGAAATAGCATCATCAATTATAAATTTTGAATCAAGAGTGAATCTAAAAGATGTTATTATATCAACAGATTTTGATAGAAATGCATTTAATGTTATTATTGTATATGAGATTATAGGGGCAGATGTACCTGCTCAACAATTAGAATTTGTTTTGCAACCAACTAGGTAAAAATGCCACTAGTCAATTTTTCTAATCTAGATTTCAATCAGATTAAAACAACTCTTAAAGATTACTTAAGGACAAATCCAAATTTCACTGATTATGATTTTGAGGGATCTAACCTATCAACAATTCTTGATGTTCTAGCATATAACACATATATCACATCATATAATGCCAACATGGTGGCAAATGAGGTTTTTATTGATAGTGCTACTCTCAGAGAAAATGTAGTAGCACTTGCAAGAAATATTGGATACATTCCACGTTCAAGAAAAGCATCAAGAGCAACAATAAGTTTCTTTGTAGATACTTCTAATATAACCCCCACACCATCCTCTCTAACCCTTCGTAAAGGACCTGTAGCAAGCACCTCAGGTAGTTTTGGTAATCAGTCCTTTGTGTTCTGTATTTTAGAGGATATAACAGTTCCAGTCTTCAACGGCATAGCAACATTCGAAGAACTTAATGTTTATCAAGGAACTCTTTTAACAAATAATTTTACTTTTAGTTCAAATAATTTAAATCAAAGGTTTATTTTGCCGAATAGTGGTATCGATACGGAGTTGATTTCAGTATCTGTAAGAAATAATGAACAATCTACAAATTCGGTAAAATATAGTCTTCAAGATAGTCTTTTCGAAGTTAAAAAAGACTCTAAAGTTTTCTTTTTACAAGAAATTGAAGATGAAAGATATGAACTTATTTTTGGAGATGGAATCTTTGGCAAGAAACTTGAAGAAGGGAACTTTATTGAAGTTGGATATATTACATCTAATGGTGATAGTGCAAATGGTATAAGTCAATTTACATTTTCTGGTAGAATTACATACAATAGAAACTCAATAGAATATACAATTACTTCTGGTATTTCCCTACTAACCACAGGATTAATTGCATCTGGAGGAGAAAATATTGAATCTGTAGAATCAATCAAAAAATATGCACCAAGAATCTATGCATCTCAAAATAGAGCACTTACTTCAAACGACTATGAAACATTGATTCCTACAAAAATTTATCCAGAAACTGAATCTATTTCTGTATTTGGTGGTGAAGAACTAGTACCACCACAATATGGAAAAGTTTTTATTAGTATCAAACCAAGATCAGGAGATTTTTTACCAAATTTAATTAAAGAAAATATTAAACTTAAACTTAAAAAATATGCTGTTGCTGGAATTGTTCCTGAGATTTTAGATCTAAAATATCTTTTTATTGAAATAAATTCAAAAGTATACTATAACACAAATCTAGCACCAAATTCCGATTTCGTATCTAGTATTATACAGAGTAATACAACAAAATATGCAGAATCAACGGAGTTAAATAGATATGGTGCGAGATTTAAGTACAGCAAATTTCTAAAGACAATTGATGAAAGTCATGAATCTGTTACATCTAATATCACAACGATTCAGATGAGAAGAGATTTGCGAGTTGTGTTGAATACATTTGTAGAGTATCAAATTGGTTTTGGAAATGAGTTTCATATTAAAAATATAGAAGGATATAATATTAAAACTTCATCCTTTAGAGTTTCTGATATTTCACAAGATGTTTATCTATCAGATGTTCCCAATACAAATAGAGAAACTGGATCACTATTTTTATTCTCTGTCCCATCAATAAACTCTACAACACCCACAGTTGTTAGGAGAAATGTTGGTAATATAAATTATAAAAAAGGAATTATTACATTGAATCCAATTAATATAATTTCTTCGGGGAAAATAAAAGATGGGCAATCAATTATTGAAATTTCTACTACACCAAGATCAAATGATGTAATTGGATTGCAAGATTTATATTTACAACTAGATATTAGTAATAGTTTATTTGAAATGATAGTAGATGAAATATCATCTGGTCTTGATCCTTCAGCATCAAACTATATTGTAACCTCAAGCTACGCAAACGGGAACTTAGTAAGATAGAAAAAATGTCAGATAAAAGAATCCAATTTAGCAACATTGTCCATAATCAACTTCCATCCTATGTCAAGGAAGAGTTTCCGTTAGTATCAGAATTTTTATCACAATATTATCTTTCTCAAGAGTTTCAAGGGGCACCTATTGATTTAATTCAAAATATTGACACGTATATTAAAGTTGATCAAATAACTTCCCAAGCAGAATCTACTATTTTATTTGACGATATTTCTTCTTTTGATAGCACTATCTTTATAGATTTATTCTCAACACCAACAGGAACAAATGGGTTTCCTGAAAAGTATGGATTGTTAAAAATTAATGATGAAGTAATTACATATACCGGAAAAACTTTTAATTCTTTTACTGGTTGTATAAGAGGATTTAGTGGAATAAGTTCTTATACTTCACAAAATAAACCGGATCAATTAGTTTTTTCTAAATCAGAATCAACAGAACATTCTTCCGGATCAACTATTACTAATTTAAGTTCTTTATTTTTAAAAGAATTTTTATTAAAAATAAAACACCAATTAACACCTGGATTTGAAAATAGGGAATTTGTTGATGGATTAAATGATTCACTTTTTATTAAACAATCCAAAGATTTTTATCGTAGTAAAGGAACAGATCAATCATTTAAAATATTGTTTAAATCTTTATATGGTGAAGATGTACGCATTATTAGACCTAAAGAATATCTTTTTAGACCTTCAGACGCACAATTTCAAATTACAAATGATCTTGTTGTAGAAAGTATTGAAGGAAATCCTGAAGAACTAGAAAATAATACTCTATATCAAAATGAATATTTAAATTTCACTAAAGCATATGCACCTATTACTAAAGTTGAAAGAATAAGATCCAAAGAAGGTAAAAATTATTACAAATTAAGTATTGACGCCAGTTACGATAGAGACATTAGAGTAGATGGTGCTTTATATGGAGAGTTTAAAGTTCATTCTCAAACAAAAGTAATTGGCGAATATAATTCAAACTCAACTGCAATTGATGTTGATTCTACTGTAGGATTTTTGAATAGTGGAGAACTTTCAGTAGTTTATAATGATGGTTCTATTGGAGTAATTAAATACACTTCAAAAAATATAAATCAATTTTTTGGATGTACTGGTATAACTGGAATTATTAAAGATTCTTCGACTATTAGTGTTAATACATTTGCAAGTGACGAAAATCAAAATATAAAGGTAAGAATTACTTCAGTATTGGGAGGAATTGATATTGTTGATGATACGTTTTCTCAAAGAAAGAACAATATTTCTGATATAAAAACCTTAGGAGTTAACTCTGAAGATTTTGTTTCTAATAATTGGTTTTTTAATATATCACCAACATACTCTGTAGAATTTATTTCTTTAGTCGATGATTCGGATAAAACTTATAGGATTATTACCAGAGAAAATAATATTTTTAAAATAGGTGATACCTTAAAAATTAAAGGTAGTGATAATATAGAAAAAAATTCATTTATTGTTGATATTATTTCAAATAAATCATTTAATATTAAAGGGCAAGGAAATTTATCAATTTCTGATACTTACACTATTCAGAAAAATATTTTAAAAACAAATTCATCAACATTCCCAAATATTTCACTTTTTAATGCGAACGTTCAAAACATTTATAAAGACAAAGAAAAAACATTAGTAGCATCTGCATCTTTACCTTATTATGGAAGTCAATCATTAAATATATCAAATAAAGAAATATTATTCTCAGGTAATTTTGTCTCAAACACTTTTAAAATTACTACAAATACAGATCATGGATTTTATACAGGAGATTCTGTATATTATACTCCAGAAAAAATTGAATATAGTTATATAGACCAAAATGGCATTACTAGAATTGGAATCAAAGTCGCTTCAAATTTATTTGGAGGAGAATTTATTGTCACTGGAATTGATAATGGAAAATTTGTCGAAAATAGAATTCCTCCAGGAGAAGGAATTTATTTTATTAAAAGAATAGATCCAAATACTATTAAACTTGCACTTAGCAGGTCCGATATTTTTAATTCAAAATTTATTTCAATAGAAAATTCAGTAACTGTAAATTCTAACAAAATTGTATATTATAACTTCAATAATAAATCTTTGTCTTCACAAAAATTACTTAGAGAAATTAGTACCCCAGTGAATGATGGTGGAGTTTATATTACCGAACCTGGATTTACTGGCATTTTGATTAATGGAGTAGAAATATTAAATTATAAATCTAGAGATGTTGTTTATGCCGGTCCTCTAACTGAAATAGAAGTTACTTCTCCAGGTCAGGGATATGATATCATTAATCCCCCTATCTTATCAATTGAGGATCGTATAGGAGTAGGAGCATCTGGATACTGTGCGGTTAAAGGGTCTTTACAAGAAATACGAGTTGTTAATACTGGATTTGATTATGATGAAGTACCAGCAATCAAAATAACAGGAGGGAACGGTATTGGAGCAAAGGCATTTGCATGTATGAAATTGATTGATCACCAATCAATTTTTAATTCAGAAATAAATTCTGCTCAAATTTCTTTAGTAAATAATACTATTGGATTTTCAACCTATCATAAGTTTAGAAATGCTGAGAGGGTGATTTATACTACAGATAGTCAACGAGGTGTTGGAGGTCTTTCTACAGATGCCTCATACTATGTTTGTGTCCAGTCACCAACACAACTAAAACTTCATAAAACATTGAATGATGCAGTTTCTGGAATTAACACAATATCATTCACTTCTTTTGGAGTTGGAAATCATTTACTAAGATCTTATAATAAAAAATTAGTACTTGGATCTGTAAATATTCAAAATTCCGGAACAGGATATGAAAATAAAAAAAGAACCGTTTCTAGTACTGTATCTGGAATTAATACCTCAATCAATCAAATCAATATTAATACTCACGACTTTAAAAGTGGAGAGATTGTAAAATATTCAACAAGTGGAACTGCAATTGGAGGATTAACTAATAATACTGAATATTATATAACTGTAGTTGATAATGATAGATTTAAATTATCTCAAGTTGGATCTGAATTTCAATCTAAAGATTTCTTTTATAATACAAGACAATTTTTAAATTTTACTTCTATTGGTTCTGGTGTTCACACTTTTAACTATCCAGAAATTTCTGTAGAGGTAATTGGTAATGTTGGTGGATCTGTTCAATTTAAAGCACAAGTTCAACCAATCTTTAGAGGAGAAATTTTATCAGTCCATTTAGAATCTGGTGGCACAAATTATGGTTCTCCTGATATTTTAAATCATAATAGAAAACCAACAATCAGTCTTTTAAGAGGTTTTGGAGCACAAGTAACTCCTATTGTATCTAATGGAAGAATTATTGAAGTTTTAGTAAATTCATATGGTAGTGGATATAATTCTCCACCAAATTTAGATATTCTTGGAGAAGGTATTGGAGCAGTTCTTACTCCAATTGTAGAAAATGGGGAACTAGTAGAAGTAAAGGTCATAGAGTCTGGTATTGGTTATTCCCCAAATACTACTGTAGTAATAATTACTCCTTCCGGTTCATTTGCCGAATTTTATCCAAAAATTCAAATTTGGAATGTAAATTTATTTGAAAAATTTCTTCCAATTATTAAAGAAGATGATGGAATATTATCAGAAGGTTTAAATGAAAATTATGGACTTCAATATTCACATTTATATGCACCAAGAAAGTTAAGGGAAATTGTTTATTCGACAGATCAAAAAGGAAATATTCTTTATGGGCGAAAAGATTTAAGAAAATTGTCCAATAAAGAAATAAATTCAACAGATCACTCGCCAATTATTGGTTGGGCATATGACGGAAATCCAATTTATGGACCTTATGGATATCTAACCAAACAAGGAGGAATTGTTGCTCAAATGAAATCTGGTTATAGAATTGACCTGAAATCAAATAGACCTTCTTTAACTAATTTTCCACAAGGATTCTTTGTTGAGGATTACACACATTTTAGCGTTTCAGATGAAACATTTCTTGATGAAAAGAATGGAAGATTTTGTGTAACTCCAGAGTATCCGAATGGAACCTATGCATATTTTGCTACTATTAATAACGGATTATCTGATTCTTCTGGTGTTTTTGCTGGATTTAAAAAACCAGTATTTCCATTTTTTATTGGAAACGAATTTAAATCAAAACCAAATAAATTTAACTTTAAAAAATCTTCAAATCAAGAAGATATTGATCTAAATGAAACAAAGTGGTCCAGGAATACATCACCATATAATTTAACTGAAAATGGAATATCTTATAATTATCTGGAGTTGCCAAATAATTTAAACCAAACACTCGAAACTGTATTTACTTCCCCAGGCACCATTGAAAATATAAAAATAATTTCGGGTGGGTCTGGATATAAAGTTGGAGATAAAATCATTTTTGATAACGAAGAAACACGAGGATCAAATGCATCAGCAGAAGTTGAACGAATTTTAGGAAAACCTGTAGATACCATTAGTATTGCTTCAACCACCGTTTTTAATGTTGAATTTCATCCAAGTGGAAATCAAGGAACATTTATAGCATTTGCAGAAAATCCACATAACTTTATAAATCTGGATACTATTAATCTTTCAGGATTTAATACTACATCATCCTTACTTGAAGGATCATATAAAGTCGGAGTGGCAACAAATACAATTGCACTAACTTCTGGAATTGGTAGCATTTCAGTAACGGGTATCGTAACTTATTTTTCAGTTGCAGGAAATCTAAAATATCCAAATATTCGTGAAAATGATGTTTTAGGAATTGGAACTGAACAAGTTAAAGTACTTAATATTGATGAAAAATCTTCTAGAATTAGAGTTTTAAGAGGAATTAATGGAACTGTGGGGTCTTCACATAGTTCTAGTGACATTTTACACGAAATTTCAAGAAAATTAATCATCAATACTGGACTTACTATTCAGTATGATCATAAAGTAAATAAAGAAATTTACTTTAATCCAATTGATTCTCTTGGAGTAGGGACAGTTTCTGGGGTAGGAATTGGTACTACTATTGTATTTTCCAATCCTGGAGTTGGAATTACAGAGATATTTATCCCTACACAATCCATTTACATTCCAAATCACAATCTATCAACAGGTGATGAGTTAATCTATTCTAGTAATGGAGGAATTCCAATTGGAGTTTCTACAAATGGAATATCAACTTCAGTATCAATTAGTGATCAATCATTATTATATGTTGCTAAGTTCGATGAAAATTTGATTGGTATTTCTACTTTTAGAGTTGGTCTTGGGACTGCAGGTACTTTTGTTGGATTAACAAGCAATACAAATACTTTTGGATTATTATACTTTACCAATTTTGGTGTAGGTGATTATCATAGTTTTAAAACAACTTATAATACTCTTATTGGAAATATATCAAGAAATACTGTAACAGTATTTACCTCACAAACTCACGGTTTATTAAACAATGATATGGTTTTTGTGGATGTAAATCCATCAATTGCATCAACATTTGTAGTTAGATATGATGATTATAATAAAAAACTTTTATTAAATCCTAAAGACTTTATTTCTTCAGGAATTAATACATCAACAAATACGATTACAATCAACAATCATGGATTTATCAAAGGACAAAAAATAGTCCATACATCTCTATCTCCGTCAATTGGATTAAACAATAATAAAGAATATTATATTGTTTTTGTAGACAATAATAATATTAGATTAACTAATAGTTATTTTGAGTCTGTTAATCCAAAACCTGCTGTGGTCGGAATTACTAGTGCATCTGACGGTACGTTATCATTAATTAATCCACCAATTGATACTTATAGAAGTTCTTCTGTTATATTTGATTTATCAGATTCTTCACTATCATATACTCAACAATCTACAAATTATCCAGCATTTGATCTTAGATTCTTTAAAGATTCAAATCTAACAGAAATTTATGATAGCAATGCAGATGATAATATTTTTGAAGTTCAAAAAACTGGTATTGTTGGTGTTACAAGTGATGCAAAAGTAACTTTAACTATAAATCAACAAACTCCGGAAAATTTATATTTTAATCTAGTTCCAATTTATAATGGAACATTACCAGAAAATAAAAAACTTATAAGTGTAGATACTGATGTTACCTCAAATAATGCGATACTAGTTAAGTCTAGCATTTATAATGGAAGATATAATGTAATTGTAGGATCATCAACATCTTTTACTTATACCATTCCATCAGTTCCGGAAAAAGATTTTTACACTTCAAATCAGTCAATTTTAAGTTATGAGACCACTTCTAAAAATACTGTTGGTTCTATTTCCAAAATTAAGATGTCCAATAAAGGGCAAAATTATTATTCTTTACCAAAAATTTCCGACATCGATTCTATTGAAGGATTTGGGTTTGTTTTGGAACCAGTAAGCAGGTCTATTGGCAAAATAAAAACTACTAGGATCAAAGATATTGGATTTAATTTTCCTTCAGACTTTACTGCTAGACCTAGTATAGCAATTCCACAGATTATAAAAGTGGATCCGCTGTCATCATTAAAGTCTATTGAAGTTGTTTCTTTTGGGAGAGGATATATTTCTGCACCAAAACTTTTAGTGTTAGATGGAATAACTGAAAAAGTGGTTCCTGAGATCGATCTTAAACTAACTTTAGGCAATAACAAAGTTGAAATTTTAAAAAATTCTTTTGCACTTAATGATGTAACTCCAACAATTTTACCTATACAAAATTCTAATGGAGTAGGAATTTCGTCTATTAAATATGAATCTTCAACTAAAGAAGTAATTGTAAATTTAGCAGTTGGATTTAGCACAGCAAATTCTTTCCCATTTGCTATAAACGATAAAGTTTTAATTGAGAATATTAGTGTAGGTGTTAATTCTACTGGAAAAGGATTTAATTCTGAAAATTATAATTATAAACTTTTTAATATTACTTCCGTAAATGCTAATCTTGGTGGATTTGGATCAGTAACTTATAGTTTAGATGGTTTTCTTAACAACTCAGAAATTCCTGGAATTTTCGATTCAATAAATTCTTCAGGAAGAATAATTGCAAGTAAATATTTTCCAACATTTATTACAAATTTGGAAAAAAGTAATTATCTGGTTGGAGAAGAAGTAACCACAAATTCTACAAAAGGTAGAGTTGAAAACTGGGATTCAAAGACAAATTTTGTAAGTGTTGTTTCTAAAAATAATTTTAAAGTTGGAGAAATTATTAAAGGATCTGCATCAAAAACACAAGGTATTGTTACAGAAGTAAATTATTTTGATGCCTTCTTCATTTTATCTTCTTCATCAAGATTTGTAAATGGATGGAAATCTAGTGCAGGGTTTTTAAATGATAATATTCAAAGAATTCAAGATAGTTTATATTATCAAAACTTCTCATATTCTCTAAGTTCTAGGGTTGACTTTGATACCTGGGATAACACGGTAAGTACTTTAAATCATACATCTGGATTTAAGAAGTTTTCTGATTATCAATTAGAATCAAATTTAAGCACAGAAACTTCAAATGCGCTCGTAGTCAATTTGCCTTCAGATGTAACTTCAGTTGATGTTGTGAGTGATATAGTTGAGGTTATAAATTTGAACTGTGCGTATGATTTTGATTTAGTAAGAGAAAATGTACTTAGCGGTAGTGAAAGAATATTTTCAGATGAAATAATTTTTTCAAATAGAATTTTGACAGATTATGCAGCATCTATTGGAAATAGAGTTCTTTCTATTGATAATATCAGTTCACAATTTAATAGTAATCCAAGACCTACACAATTTTCTGAAGTTTATAGATTTAATATTGCCGATATAAGAGCTCAAAAATATATCACATATATCAGAGATAAAAGATTTACTGGTGAAAGACAACTTTTAATTACTACAACTCTTAGGGATGATACTGGAAATGGATATTTAAATCAATATGCAAGAATTGAAAGTACTTATGATATGGGATCTTTTGACTTTGTAATTGATGGAACTGAAGGTGTTCTTTTATTCTATCCAACAAAATCTAGCATTAATGATTTTGATGTTACAACTTTATCCTACAATATTAATGATAATCTTTCTGGAATTGGAAGTACTAATTTTGGAGAAATAATTGACATTAAATCAAATAGTATATTGGTTTCTTCTGGACCAACAACTATTGTTAGTATCGCCAATACTTATAGATCTGCAAAGATTTTAGTTTTAATTGTATCGGATAATCAACAATATGAATTTGATGAATTAACATTAATTCATGATGGAACTAATGTTAAATTTTTAGAATACGGACAATTGACTACACACTCATTTGATTCACATTCAAGCAGTGGTCTTGGTACATATTATCCATATTTATCTGGTTCAGATCTAAAAATTGATTTTACGCCCAATGTTGGATCTGTAGTGACTGTTAATACTATTCAGGTTTTATTTGCAAATACTACTTCGGTAGGTATAGGTACTTATGATATGAAACACGCTAGATTGGAAGGAAGATCCACATCTATTGCTTCAACATCAACTCCATCACCATCTATTATTAGTGAATATCCTGATGCTTACGATAGCGCATATTTTATCGTACAAGTTTCCGATAATACAAATAATATACACCAAATATCCGAAGTAGCACTAATTGATGATGGAACAGATGTTTATATTACAGAATATGCAAATGTCAATACTTTTTCTGGTCTCGGCACAATTGGTGCTCAAAGAACTTCATCGGCAGTTGATTTAATCTTTACACCATTACCAAATATTGGCGTTGATGTTAAAGTTTATTTAAATGCTTTGAGATATCAAGATGATGAAAAGGATATTCTAAGTTTTGTTAACTCCGAAATTCAAACTGTCTACGGAACTTATGAAGGTTCGGAGAGAGATATTAAAAGGGCATTCAATTTAACTCATAAAAATGACCCTATTTTTGAGAGATATTTTGAGGGTTATAATTCTTCCATAGTTGATATCGAAAATGACTTTATTATTATACCAAATCATTTCTTTGTAAGTGGAGAATTGGTTAAATATAGCACTGGCATTGTAGGAACCGAGAATTCTATCGGTATTGCAACTACAAGTTTTGTTGGAATTGGATTAACTGATAAGCTTCCAGAAAATATATATATTGTTAAGTTTAGTGAAGATATAATCAAATTCGCAAGAACTGCTGAAGATGCGTTGAATATTATTCCAAGAACTTTAGATATTACTAGTGTTGGTATTGGGTCTGAACATAGAATAGTATCTACAAATCAAAATGCAAAAGTTCTACTTGCAATTGATAATTTAATTCAATCTCCTGTAGTTTCTACTGCAATCACAACTACACTTGCAATTAATGCATTTACGACCGATGATATACTTTATTTCTCTGACGCTAATTTATTTTTTGATAGCGATTTAATTCGCATTGGAGATGAAATAATGCGTGTTGAAGGTGTTGGTATTGGAAGTACTAACGGAATCAGAGTTCGCAGACCATGGTTGGGCACTGTGATTGCTGGTTATTCTACTGGATCTTTAGTTACCAAGATTAGTGGCAACTATAATATTGTAGACAATGTTCTTAATTTTGCAGAGGCACCTTATGGAAATATTCTATTAAGTTCCACCACAAATCCCCCAGATGAAAGGGATTGGGTTGGAATATCAACAGGATCATTTTTTCAAGGCAGAAGTTTTATAAGATCTGGAATTATAAACTCAATAGAAGAAACATATTCTAAGAATTATATCTTTAATGATGTATCTTCAGAGTTTAATGGTATTACTAAAGAATTTACTCTAAAATCTAATGGATTTAATGTTTCCAATATCGAAAATAAAAATGCCCTAATATTAATCAATGATATTTTTCAAGGACCAGGATTAAATTATGATTACACATTATCAGAATCTGCTGGAATAACGTCTATTAGATTTACCGGAACCGCAGCATCAGTTTCATATGATATTAATAATACAAGTATTCCTCGTGGAGGAGTCATAGTTTCTGTAGGTTCAAAAGAAGGATTTGGTTATCAACCTTTAGTTTCTGCTGGTGGAACTGCAACGGTTTCTATTGCTGGCACTATCGAATCAATTAGTATTGGAAATAGTGGTTCTGGTTATAGAGAAAGTGTTCAGGTTGTTAATGTTGGCGTAAAAACATCGTCTATAGGAATACCAAATATTGAATTTATTGGAACTGCAATCGTGAGTGGGGGTCATGTTGTAAGTATTGCAATTACGAATCCAGGTACCGGATACACTTCATCTAATCCACCATATGTAGTATTTGATAAACCACTATCATATTCTAATATTCCATTAATTTACAGTTCAGGATCTTCTGGAGTAGGTACACAAGCAAAAATTAATATAGTTGTTGGACAAGGTTCTAGTATTATTGATTTTGAAATTACAAATACTGGTTATAGGTATGGTCAAAATGAGGTTCTTACAATTCCTGTAGGTGGAACTACTGGAATTCCAACCACAGGAATTTCATTCAATGAGTTTCAAATTTCAATTCAAAAGACCACTAAGGATAAATTCTCTGGATGGTCAATTGGAGAACTTCAGGTTTTTGATAATTTTGATAGTAGATTTGATGGCGAAACATCGTCATTCCCCCTTACAGTTAATGGAAATTTAATCTCCATTCGTTCATTTAAAGGATCAAATATCAATGTACAGGATACTTTACTAGTTTTTATCAATGATACTATTCAAGAACCCGGAAAAGGATACGTATTCCTTCCTGGTGGAAGCACATTAAGATTCACGGAACCACCTAAGATTGGAGACACCTCAAAGATTCTCTTCTATAGAGGAAGTGGATCTGTCGATGTTGTGGATGTTGATATTTTAGAAACTATTAAGATTGGAGATGAATTGACCATTGGATATGACCCTTCTCTAGGACAATCTCCAACTTTACAAGAAGAGTCTAGAACAGTTACTAGTATTAATTCTATCGATCTTGTCAATACAAATCCATACTTTGGATCAGGAATCACTGGAGATGAAAATATGGAAAGACCTGTGAAATGGTGCAGACAAACTGAAGATAAAATTATTAACGAACAAGAAGTTTCAAAAGATAGAATTCTTTACAATGCAGTGATTAATTCATTATCATACTTAATTCAACCTGTTGGAATTGAATCTACTGTTGTTTATGTTGATAATATAAGACCATTCTTCGATCAAATAAATGAAAACGTTCAATCTTTAGAATTCCAAAAAAAAGTTACCTTTATTCCACAAGAATCTAAAGTTGGCGCTTCCGCAACTGCAGTCGTATCTATTGCAGGAACCATTACATCTATTGAAGTAACAAATGGTGGACAAGGATATCTTAGTTTACCATTAGTTACAATCCAAAATTCTGTTGGAATTGGAACCACTCTAAGTGTTAACGCATCTGCAATATCTTCTATAACTTCAGGAAATGTGACTTCAATTCAAATTGTTAATCCAGGTATTGGATATACATTTACAAATCCTCCGATTGTTCTAATTGAACCACCAAATACATTCAATGAAACTAATGAGGTAGAAACTTACGAAGGTGATTTTGGATATATTGTTGGAATTTATACAGGATCTGTTGGAGTTGCATCAACTGCACTAATATTTGATTTTTATATTTCAGAAAATTCTTTCTTGAGAGATAGTTCAATAACCGGAGTAACATCAATTAGCGGCATACAAACTGGATACTATTTTGTAACACACAATTCAAGTGTTGGAAATTCAATAACATCATTAGATTCAAGCGGATTTGTAGTTGGCATAGGAACAACATTTATAGATAATGTTTATCAAGCATCTGCAGTATCAATTGCACAAACTACAGTGTCTGGAATAGGTCTTACTTATGTTGTAAGAGTAACTACAAGTGTGCAAGATTATAGTTCCTTGGTTGGAATTAATACGTATAACTTCTTTGGCGAATATAGTTGGGGTAAAATACAACTAAAATCTAGAGTAAAAAATATCGAATATAATGCATACACATTTAATGGAGTTTCTGGATTAACTACTAGCACTATTTTAAAAAGAACTAATTCACTAAGGTTCTCTGATTATATTACATAAATAAATAAAAAATCTATAAAATGGCAGCAATCATAACGGATCAAATTAGAATATTAAATGCAAAGAATTTTGTTGCTGGAGTGCAAACTTCAAGTAATTCTTATTATTCTTTTATTGGTCTACCAAATCCCACCGATATTCAAAGCGATTGGAACAATAATCCTCCAGCACCTAAAGACAACTTTGATGAGGAAAACAACTATTGGGATACTATGATTGCATTGAAAAAAATAAATGCAAGTGACATAAGACAAGTTGTACAAAAAAGATTTTGGTCTTCAGGTACAACTTTTGACATGTATCGCCACGACTACAGTAGATCAAATACTACTAAAGTCTCTGGTGCTACTAATTTATATTCATCGTCATATTATGTTCTGAATAGTGATTATAGAGTTTATATTTGTTTACAGAATGGAACAGATCCTGATAATTTTAGAGGGAGACCATCACTAGATGAACCTAGATTTACAGATTTAGAACCAAGACCTGCAGGTACAAGTGGTGACGGTTATATTTGGAAATATCTTTATAGTATTAAACCAACTGATATTATTAAGTTTGAATCCACTGAATTTATGCCAGTTCCTGATAACTGGGAAACAAGTACTGATAATGCAGAGGTAAGAAATAATGCTGTTGATGGATCTATTAAGATTGTAACTATTACTGATAGAGGTGTTGGTGTAGGAACAGCAAACAGAACTTATACAAAAGTTCCTATTCGTGGAGATGGTACTGGAGCAGATTGTACTATTGTTGTTAATAATGATCAAAAAGTAGAGTCAATCACAATATCAAATCAAGGTTCCGGATATACGTTTGGAAATGTTGATTTAGTTGCAGGAAATGTGCCTACAGGAACTACTAGACCATCATTTAATGTAATTATTTCACCGAAAGGAGGTCATGGAGCAGATATTTATAGAGAACTTGGTGCATATAATGTTCTAATGTATTCTAGAATTGAAAATGATATTCAAAATCCAGATTTTATTACTGGAAATAAATTTTCAAGAATTGGAATTGTAGAAAATCCAGCATTTAATGTAGGCATTTCCCCAGATAAGGCAAGTGCTGTTTATGCTCTTAAGTTAACTGGCATTGGTGTTGAGTCTGCAGTATATACTGCAGACTCATTTATTACTCAAACAATTTCTACTGGAACTACTGCTGTTGGTAGAGTTATTAGTTATGACCAAATTACAGGTGTACTAAAGTATTGGCAAGATAGATCTAATTCGGGATTTTCAACGGTTGGAGTTGCAATAACAAATCCAACTTTTGGATTTGATCAGGTTGAATTTTCAAGTTCTATTGGTACAGGTGGAAGTCTTATAATTACTGGCGGATCAGCAAGTTTATCAATTGATACTACATTTACAGGTATATCTACCGTGATAAATAATAGGACTTATTACCTTGGTCAATCTTTTACAAGTGGTCTTGCAAATCCAGAAGTAAAAAAACATTCTGGAAATATTATCTACGTAGATAATAGACCATCAATTACAAGGTCTCCAAATCAAAAAGAAGATATTAAAGTCATTTTGCAGTTCTAAAAAATTATGTCTCAGCAAACCAATCTCAATGTATCACCATATTTTGATGATTTTGACGCAAATAATGACTACCATAAAGTTCTTTTTAAACCAGGAGTTCCTGTTCAAGCAAGAGAATTAACAACTCTCCAATCAATTCTCCAAAACCAAATTGAAAAGTTTGGACAACACTTTTTTAAAGAAGGTGCTAAAGTAATACCAGGAAATACTTCATATACGCAATTATATTATTGTGTCCAACTTCAAAATACTTTTCTTGGAGTTCCAGTTTCTGCATACGCAGATCAACTTGTTGGAAGTAAAATTACAGGGCAAACTTCAGGAGTAAGTGCTATAGTAGATAAAGTCCTTCTTCCCCAAGATTCCGAAAGAGGTAACTTAACTCTTTATATTAATTATTTGAATTCAAGCACACAGAATAATTCAACTCAACAATTTTCTGATGGAGAATCTTTAGTTTCAAATATTACAATTTCTTCAGGTCTTTTAGGAAATACATCAATTGCTTCTGGACAACCTGTAGCAGTTACATTAGCGAATAATTCAACTGCTACAGGTTCTTCATTTAATATTACAAATGGTGTTTATTTTATTCGTGGGCAATTTGTAAGTGTAGATACTGAATCTTTAATTCTTGATCAGTATAACAACAGATCAAACTATAGAGTTGGTTTATTTGTAAATGAGCAGATTATTAATTCAGATATTGATGAGGCACTGAACGACAATTCTCAAGGTTTTAATAATTATGCGGCTCCGGGGGCAGATAGACTAAAAATATCAGCATCATTATTCAAGAAAAGTTTAAATGATTTTGATGATAATAATTTTATAGAATTAGCAACAATTAATGATGGAGTTTTAAGGTCACAAAAAAATACAACAGAATATAATCTTATTGCTGATGAACTTGCAAGAAGAACATATGATGAATCTGGAGATTACTTTATTAAACCATTTGATATCTCAGTAAAAGAGTCATTAAATAATAACTTAGGTAATCGTGGTATTTTTAATTCTGGACAATTTACATATGGTGGATTAAATCCCTCAGATGATTTGATAATATATCAAATATCTCCAGGCAAAGCAATCGTTAGAGGATATGAAGTAGAAACAATTAGCTCAATATTTTTAGATGTAGAAAAACCAAGAACAATTAAAACTTTAGAAAATCAATCAATTAATTATAGTACTGGACCAACATTCTTATTAAATAATGTTAAAGGATCTCCAATTATTGGAATTGGAAATACTTATGTTTTAAGTTTAAGAAGCGAAAGAGTAGGATCTTCAAATACAATTGCGCCAGGAAAGGAAATTGGTGTTGCTAGAGTTTATGATTTTAAATTGGAATCTGGATCTTACAGTACATCAAATGCTAACTTAAATGAGTGGAATATTTCTTTATATGATATTCAAACCATCACAGAAATTACTTTGAATGAACCAATTACTTTAGCAGTTCCAACTTTTGTTGAAGGTGCAAATAGTGGTGCAAGTGGATTTATTAAAGATGCAGTTTCTGCAAATTCTCTCATAACTCTATATAATACAAAAGGCGTTTTTTTAAGAAATGAATCATTTATAATTGATGGAATAGATTCTGGGTATGTTGCAATAGCAGTAACATCCTATGGAATTCCTGATATTAAATCAGTTTATGGTTTAGTAGGATCTGCATCAACATTTTCTGCAGATACAGTACAAAATATAAAATTTAATGTTGGAATTGCAACAATCAGTCAATTTTCTGGTGGGATTAGTACAGTAGTAAGTCCAAATATTTCTTTCCCTGGAAATATTGTAAAAAAAGATAATATAATTTCTTATAGTGACACCTCACTATCAGATCCAGTTTTTGCGAAAGTTGTGAGTGTAGGTTCTACTACGATTACAATTACGGGAGTTTCTACCGTAACAGGAATTTCTCAAGGAAAATTGCCAACTTCATTATTGCAAGTTACTGATTTTAAAATATTAACAACTAATTTAGAATCATCAACAGACAATACATTATATACAAAACTTCCTAATAATAATATTTCTAACGTAGATTTAACTAATGCAAGTTTAACAATTAGAAAATCCTTTGTAGTCAATATTGAATCAAATAAATTATCAATTCCTGTAAGTGCTGGACCTAATGAGTTTTTCTTACCTTTTGACGAAGAAAGATATTCATTATGTAGATCAAATGGATCTACTGAAGTTTTAACTTCGGATAGATTTTCTTTCATTGATGGTGGTAGGCAACTTGAAATTTACAATTTAGGTTCTAATGATACTGGTGCCACATTAACAACCACTCTAAGAAAAATTAAACCGAAAGCAAAAGCAAAAAGAAAGAATAGAGTTAATAGTATAATTATTAGTAAATCAAAATATGCCGGATCTGGTATTGGTGGAACTACATTGAATGATGGTCTTGAATTTGGAAATTATGCTTATGGGACAAGAGTTCAAGATAAAAATATTTCATTAAATGTTCCTGATATTATACAAATTCATGGTATTTTTGAATCTTCAGATACTTCAGATCCTTCTGCATCAAAAATGACACTTTCATCAATTAATGGTACATCAGGAACCACTTCTGAATTAATTATTGGTGAAAAAATATTGGGTCAAAATGGAAGCACTCTTGGAATTGTTGCAGAAAAATTAACAAACAACGAAATATCATTCATTTATAAAAATCAAAATATATTTAAAGAAGGTGAAACTGTAACTTTTAGTGAATCTAATATTCAAGCAGTTATTACTACATTAGTTTCTAATAGTTTTGATATATCATCAAATTATACATTTTCAATTGGACAAAGAGAAACTTTTTATGATTATGGATTTATTACTAGAAAATTAAATTCAGAAGAACCAAATAAAAAAATAAAAGTATATTTTTCTAATGGATTTTATGATTCTGCAGATGATGGTGATATTACAACGGTAAACTCGTATAGTACTTTTAATTATTCTGATGAAATAATATCAATTAATGGAGTATCAAATTCTGATATTATTGATATAAGACCTAGGGTTTCTCCATATACAGTTTCTAAAAATTCTAGGTCACCATTTGAATTTTATGGAAAAACTTTTAATTCTTCCGGAAATTCATCGGAAAACATTCTTGCATCCGATGAATCAATTTTAACCAATTTTTCTTTTTATCTGGGGAGAATAGATTCAATTTATTTGTCTAAAGATGGAAATTTTCAAGTTAAATATGGAACTCCTTCAGAAAAACCAGAAAAACCTGTTATAGTTGATGAATCTTTAGAAATTTCAACAATCACTCTTCCTCCATATCTATATTCCACTTCTCAAGCAGAAATTAAATTTTTAGAACATAAAAGATATAGAATGGTTGATATAAAAAACCTCGAAAATAGAATTAAAAACTTAGAATATTATACCGCATTATCTCTACTTGAATCAAATACAGAAAATCTTTTTGTTGCAGATTCAAGTGGATTGAATAGATTTAAATCCGGTTTTTTTGTTGATAATTTTACATCTATTTTAACACAAGAAAATAGTGTAGATATTAAAAATAGTATTGATATTAAAAATAAAGAATTAAGGCCAAGACATTATACAAATTCTATAGATTTAATTCCAGGACCTGTTCAAAATATAGATACATCTACAGATTTAAATTTTTCCAATATTCAAGGGATTAACATTAGAAAAACTAATGACATTATTACATTAGATTATTCGGAAGTTGAATGGTTAAAGCAATCATTTGCAACCAGAACGGAAAGTGTAACTCCATTTCTTGTAACTTTTTGGAAGGGAACTCTTGAGTTAACTCCAGCTTCAGATACTTGGGTTGATACAGTCAGAATTGAGGCAAAAATAACCAATACTGAAGGAAATTATGCAGAAACTCTTGCAATTGCATCAAGAACATTCGGTGTAGATCCTCAAACTGGTCTTTCTCCAGTTCTTTGGAATTCTTGGGTTCAAAATTGGACTGGACAACAAATTATTGAAGATACTCAAAATACTAAAAAAACTGCTACCTTTTTTAAAGATACAGCAAGACCAGGTGGTGGCGTGTGGGATCAATATGCCACTGTTTTGACTACTTCAAATACTATACGAGAATTTAAAGAAATTGGAATAGAAACTAGATTTGGAACACGAAATATAGTCTCTGAACAATTTGATTTTATTTCAAATGGAGATAGAATTGTAAGTAGAGATATATCTTTTTATATGAGATCTAGAAATATTCAATTTCTTAATAAAGCACTAAAACCATTAACACAAGTTTATGCATTTTTTGATGGTGTCGATGTGACCAAATACTGTGTTCCAAAATTACTTGAAATTAATATGATTTCTGGGGTATTTGAAGTTGAAGAAACTGTAATTGGTAGGGTAAGAGCAACTGGTTTAGGTTTTGGTACTTATGATCCTGCAAAAATTAAATTTAGGGTTGCTCAGTCAAATCATAAAGAGGGTCCATATAATTCACCGACCACGACATTTTCACAAAATCCATACACAAATCAAATTTTATCAGCAACTTATTCATCAACTTCAAATATTTTAAATATTGACACTTTTTCACTTGCAAACGAACCTCAAGGTTTATTCAGTGGATGGGTAGAAAGTGGAATGATGCTAACTGGAACTACTAGTGGCGCCCAAGCAACTATTACTAATGTAAGACTTATTTCTGACATATCATCAACTTTAATTGGGAGTCTTTACATACCAAATCCAAATGTAAATATTCACCCAAAATTTGAAACAGGAACAAAAACATTGATATTTTTAAATAATGATTCAAACAATCTAAGTTCAGCAACAACAATATCGGAAGAAAAATTTATTTCTAATGGAATTATAGAAACAGTTCAAGAAAATATTGTTTCTATTAGAAATGCTCGTATTGAATCTCTATCACTAACAGAGCAGAGAGAAACATTTAGGACTGTTGATACCCAGGTCATTCAAGGCAATACTATATCAAGAGAAACATTTAATTTAAATACTATACCAGGATTAAGAGGTAGACCAGGTAATGTTGATGATCTCCAAAATAATTTTAAATCGAGATACGGAATTGATCCCTTAGCTCAATCATTTATGATTGATGAATCAACTGGAATTTTCTTGACAAGATGTGATATTTTCTTCAGAACTAAAGATAATTTTGATATTCCAGTAATAATACAAATTAGAACTTTAGAAAATGGTCTTCCTTCTCAAAAAATTATTCCATTTTCAGAAATTGTTTTAGATCCAAGTGAAGTTCAATTATCTAATGATGGATCAATTGCAACTCCTATATCTTTTAAATCTCCAGTATACTTGGAGGGTGGAAAAGAATATGCAATTTGTTTATTGTCAAACTCAACAAAATATAGTGTTTATATTTCTAGAGTTGGAGAAACTGATCTACTGACCCAAACTCTTATTTCAAATCAACCTTATTTGGGATCTTTATTTAAATCTCAAAATGCTTCTACTTGGGAACCAAGTCAATGGGAAGATCTTAAATTTACTCTTTATCGTGCAGATTTTATTGAATCTGGAACAGTTGAGTTTTATAGTCCTCAACTCACAGAGGGTAATCATCAAATCGCCCGATTAATGCCAGATTCTCTCAACTTTAACTCTAAGAGAGTTAGAATAAGTTTAGCATCTACAATTAATGATTCTAACTTTATTATTGGAAATACTGTTTTACAAAGTGGAACAAATGCATCAGGAAACTATGTAGGAAATGCGGGAATTGCAACAGGTTCATTAAATATTATTAATGCTGGTATTGGATATACCCCATCTTCTGGTATTGCAACTTTTTTTGGAATTAATTTACAAACAATTACTGGTAAGGGTAGAGATGCAACTGCTGCGATTACGATAAACAATGGAGTCGCAATTGGGGCAACAATTGTATCTGGTGGAAGTGGGTACCAAATTGGAGATGTTCTTGGAATTTCTAGCATTGGAGTTGTAAATGTCGGCACAAATGCAAGATTCTCACTTTCAAACATTTCTAATTTTAATCAAATTATAGTAGATAATGTTCAAGGAGACTTTGTTGTTGGTGAAGCAAAAACAATTCAATATATTGGGGTTGGTATAGGTACAACAAACTTAAATGGAACTGGTGTATTAATTAATGAAATCATCACCGAAAACGATGGGTTACATGTAAAAATAGATCATAAAAATCACGGAATGTATTTTGATGATAACTTGGTTACAATTTATAATGTAGAATCAGATATCAAACCGACTAAATTGAACATTCAACTTGCAGCAGATTCTACAGGACCAATATCAGTTGATGATTCTAGTGCTTTTGCTATGTTTGAAAATGTTGGGGTAGGAACAACAAACTCAGGTTATCTACTTATTGGTGATGAGGTTATTGAATATACTTCGGCATCAGGTGGAGTTATTGGTGGGGATATTGTTAGGGGGTCCAATCCTAGATCTCACCCAATCGGATCTCCCGTTTACAAGTATGAATTGAATGGAGTTTCACTAAAAAGAATTAATAAAACTCACGATTTAAATGATGCAACTGTTGCAGACCCTATTACTTTAGATTCTTATCACATTAAACTTGATATGTCTAGTGATGGTGTTAATAGAAGCGTTGGAACAGGTTTCCAAACTCTTTACGCAAATCAAACAAAATCAACTGGAGGATATAACACTAGAGCAACACAAAATATGCCTTTCGAAATCATTACTCCTCTTGTTCAAAACCTAACAGTACAAGGTACTTCATTAAGTGCTGAAGTAAGAACCATTACTGGATCTAGTATTAGTGGAAACGAAATTCCATTTACTGATGTTGGATTTGAACCTATTACGATTAATGCTCCAAATTATTTAAATAGCACAAGAATTATTGCATCAAAAGTAAACGAAGATAATAAATTGTCCAATTTACCCGGCAATAAGTCATTGAATATGAGATTAACTCTAGGAACTGTTGATACAAGAGTTTCGCCCGTTTTAGATACTCAAAGAATAAGCACAATATTGACTTCAAATAGAGTAAATAGTGTGATTGAAAATTATGCAACTGATGCGAGAGTTGATACAATTAATGAAGATCCGTCAGCATTCCAATATATCTCAAAAGAAATTACTTTAGAAAATCCTGCATCTTCAATTAAGATCATCCTTGATGCACATATCAATCTTTATTCAGATATTCGTGCATTATATGCAATTAGCGAAAATCAAAACTTCGATCCTATTTTTACATCATTTCCAGGATATTCAAATCTCAATTCAAAAAAAGAGATTATAAACTTTGAAGATAATAATGGGTTGTCTGATAAATTTATAACACAATCAAATTCTATTGGATTCACTTCCTCAGAACTTGAATATAAAGAATATACATTTACTGCTGATAACTTGCCGGAATTTAGATCATATAGAATCAAACTCATTTTAACATCAACTAATCAAGTTTATGTACCTAGAGTGAAAAATTTACGTGTAATTGCACTTGCCTGATATGGATTATATTAGAGTAAAAGGGCACGACAACCTAATCAGAGATCCTAAAACAAATTCTATTATTAACACTAATATGTCTGAGTATAATGAATATCTTTCTAGAAGATATTGTAAAGTAAAAGAAAACGAAAGAGTAAATAATCTTGAATCTGATATCATAAATATGAAAGAAGATTTAGATGAAATTAAATTTTTAATTAAGAGATTGATTGATGAATCCAAATAATATAGAACTTTCAAACTTGTCAAAAAATTTCGAGTATGTAAAATTTAGTAATCAAATTGACAATATTAATAATATTGACGATATCAGAACTCTCGCAAAGTGCTATTTTAAACTTTATTTAAAACAACAAGAAATAGTTTCTGAGTGGATAATACCACAATCATAAATATTATTATTGGAGGATAGCACAAATGGCACAACCATCTTCTAGGCAAGAACTTATAGAATATTGTAAAAGAAAATTGGGTGCTCCGGTATTAGAAATTAATGTTGCTGATGAGCAAATCGAAGATTTAGTAGATGATGCTGTCCAATTTTTCCAAGAAAGACATTTTGATGGTGTATATCCTACATTTTATAAGTACAAAATTACACAAAATGATATTGAACGTGGTAGAGCAGGATATAGTGGAGGATCCGTAGGCATAGCGTCCACATCAGTAACTACAAACATAGTCGGTACTGCCACCACATTTACTTATTTTGAAAATAGTAATTATTTACAAGTCCCACCAAATGTAATTGGAATCAATAAAATTTTTATGTTTGATGGTGCAAATACTATCACTAGCAGTATGTTTAGTGTTAAGTATCAATTATTCCTGAATGATATCTACTATTGGGGAACAACAGAACTTCTCAGTTATGCAATGGTCAAAACATATCTGGAAGATTTGGATTTTCTTTTAAATACACAAAAACAGATACGTTTCAATAAAAGACAAGATAGACTATATCTTGATGTCGATTGGTCATCTTTAAGAAATGGTCAATACGTCATCATAGATTGTTATTCAACTTTAGATCCAAATGATTATTCAAGAGTTTGGAATGATTCCTTTATTAAACCATACTTAACTTCATTGATTAAAAGGCAATGGGGACAAAATATGATGAAATTTACTGGAGTTAAACTTCCTGGTGGTGTTGAGTTAAATGGAAGACAAATGTACGATGATGCTCAAAGAGAAATTGATGTTTTAATGGAAAAAATGTCCAATACTTATGAACTTCCTCCCTATGATCTTATAGGTTGAGATGAATATGAAAAAGTACTATTGCTATTTTTATATAAGAGAAGATGGTACTCCCTACTATGTTGGTAAAGGATGCAATGGTAGAATAGACAGCAAAGTTCATCCCGGAATAGGTCTTCCTCCAAAAGAAAGAAGGATAAAAGTTGCAGAAAATCTTACAGAAGAAGATGCAATGCAAATAGAAAAAATGTATATAAAAAAGTATGGAAGAAAGGATTTAGGAACGGGTATTCTTTATAATAGAACTGATGGTGGTGATAATCCTCCTTGTATGAAAAAGGGAAATACTAATCATATTGCAGGAGTAAAAAGATTTTGGGATAATTTATCAATTGAAGATAGAAAAAGAAGAGGCAAAAAAATATCAAATACAAAAAAAGGTAAAGGAAATCATATACCATCAAAACCAGTTATGATAAATGAATTAAATAAAAAATTTCAATCAATAAGAGAGTGTGCAGATTATATTAATGGGGATATTAGTGCGATTTGTAGGTGTCTGAAAAAAAGAGGACAAACTCGTCATCGCGGATATACTTTTAGTAGGATATAATTATGTTAAATCCATTTTTTCTTCAGGGGTCTAAAGCAGAACAAGGATTAATCCAAGATTTAATCAATGAGCAATTAAGAATGTATGGTGTAGAAGTTTATTATCTACCTCGCCAATACATTACTGAAAAAACAGTCATAAAAGAAGTTATAGAATCAGAATTCAATAATGCTTATCCTATAGAAGCATATGTTGATACTGTTGAAGGATATGGAAATAATCCAACCATTTTATCAAAATTTGGAATTCAAGCATTAAATGAAATTACTCTAGTAATTTCGAGAGAAAGATTTAAAAATTATATTTCACCATTAATTAAAAATCAATCTGATATTAAATTATCATCTAGACCCAAAGAGGGAGATTTAATTTATTTTCCCCTCGGAGATCGTTTATTTGAAATTAAGTACGTTGAGCACGAAAAACCTTTTTATCAACTTCAAGGATTATATACATATGAGTTAAGATGTGAACTCTTTAGATATGAGGATGAACTTATTGATACTGGAATTGGTGAAATTGACGATAATATTAGTGGGGAAGACACATCAAAACCAGATCAAGTTGCGGTAGGCAATCTAACGAATCTTACAATGATTGGAGTAGGTATTACTGCAACTGCATCTGCTTCAATTGTAAATGGTGGTATAAGATTTATTACTGTTACAAATAGAGGTGGGGGATACATTAATGCCCCTACAGTCGGCATTTCTTCTGCTCCTGTGGGCGGAGGAACTGCAAGTGCTATTGCAGATATGATTGGTGGTATTGTCGTATGTAATGATAATACAAATCCTAAAGCTCAATCAGTTCAAAGTGTTTCCTTAACAAATGCTGGGTTTGGGTATACGGTAACACCTGGAGTAAGATTTATTGGTGGGGGTGGAAATGGTGCAACTGCTACTGCAACATTAGGGGACGGTATAGTCGGTATTATTACTCTATCAAATGCGGGTTCGGGATATGTAAATGCTCCTACTATTATTTTTACCGGAATATCTACTATTTCTGCTGCCGCGACTGCAAGAGTTTCCGCTGCAGGAACAATTACTTCAATTCGTATTACGAATGCGGGTCTTGGTTATACATTACCACCCGGAATTATAATTGGAAATCCATCTTTAAATTCGACTGGTAATTTCATATTCAATGAGATTATAACCGGAACTCAAAGTGGTGTAACTGCGAGAGTTAAATCTTGGAGTTCTATTACAAATGTCCTTCAAGTATCTAAAGTTACAGGGGAGTTCATTACTGGAGAAAATATCGTCGGAAGTTCGTCAAGTGCATCTCACTATTTGAGATCAATTGATGTTTATGCAGTAAAAGATGGTTATACGGCAAATGAAGAAATTGAAGATGAAGCAGATACAATCATAGATTTCAGTGAAAATAATCCTTTTGGTATGCCTTAACTTATAGATAGATAAATATTAGTTATTAATTCGATTAAATAATAGTATCATAAATTAAATCATATGTTTGAATACTTCTATCACGAAATTCTACGAAATACTATAGTTTCGTTTGGTTCTTTGTTTAATAATATTACCATTAAACACAAAAATAACTCTAATGACGTGACAAGCGTGATTAAAGTTCCTTTTTCATATGGACCAACTCAAAAATTTCTTGCAAGACTTAATCAATCACCAGATTTAAACAAACCAATTCAAATTACATTACCGAGAATGTCATTTGAATTTACAGGTTTAACATATGATTCAACAAGAAAATCCACCACAACTCAAACTTTTACTGCAAAGTCAATAACTGACGGAAAGGAAACAAAAAAAGTTTATTTGCCGGTTCCGTATAATTTGCAATTTGAGGTCAGCATTATGTCAAAATTAAATGACGATGCTCTCCAAATTATAGAACAAATTTTACCATACTTCCAACCAGCATATACAATGACTGTTGAATTAATAGATGAAATTAATGAAAAAAGAGATGTTCCAGTAATTTTAGAGAACATCACAATGCAAGATGATTATGAGGGTGATTTTACATCTAGAAGAGTTTTAATTTATACATTAAGATTTACTGCAAAAACTTACTTGTTTGGACCAACATCTTCTACAACAAAAGATATCATCAAAAAAACTACTATCAGTTATATTACTGGAGATACTACAAATACACCAACTAGAGAGGTGGTTTATTCTGCAGAACCAAGGGCAATTAAAAATTATACAGGAATTGTAGTAACAAATATATCAAATGATATTAGCACTGAGGATACTCTAATTACTGTAAATGATATATCTTCAATTCTACCAAATACATATCTTGATATTGAAGGAGAAGAGATATTTGTAAAACTTATATCCGGAAATATTCTTACTGTCGAAAGAGGAAAAGATGGGACACCAATTACTTCACACTTAGCAGGTGCAGCAATCAAGTCAATCACAAGCACCGATAATGAACTTATAGAAACTGGAGATGATTTTGGATTTAGTGGTTCTACATTTTGATATAGTATAAAAAATGGTAAAAAAATTCGACAAATTAAACGAAACATTCAATGTAGATGCGGAAATAGTTCCAGTCGAAGAAGAAAAAGTTTCTGAAAAAATACAAAAATATACTTCAGATGCCGATGATATTAAAAAAGATTATGATTATGCAAGAGGAAATTTATATTCTTTAGTGGAGAAGGGGCAAGAAGCAATTAACGGAATGTTAGAATTGGCACAAGAAAGTGAAATGCCTCGGGCATACGAAGTTCTTGGACAGTTAATTAAAACTACCACCGAAACGACAGAAAAACTTATGGCATTACATAAGATTAAAAAGGATGTAGAAGAGGATACTTCAAAAGGAACAACAACCGTAAATAATGCTCTTTTTGTCGGTTCTACTACAGAATTGGCAAAACTTTTAAAGCAACAATCACAAAATCAATTAGAATAATAAATAAATCAAGGGTTCGTTTAACTAATGAATAGATTTAAATCTCATAAGACGGTTGAACAAATTGCAAGGAAACATCGAATGGATGTTTCTTTTATACAAAAGCAACTTGATATGGGCGAACCTATTGAGCATGAGCATACAAAAGATCACAATTTAGCAATGGATATTGCTCTTCAACATCTTGATGAAATTCCAGATTATTATACACGTTTGAAAAAGATGGAAGCAGATGCTAAAAAGCATCACAAAAAATTCAAAGATGTAAAAGAGCATTGTGGATGTGAGAA
>Ga0129345_1000064_pt1 | contig 32393 bp, 24 predicted proteins | sample CPBDNA_FD_94425 | JGI IMG/M metagenome (GOLD analysis project Ga0129345, IMG submission 94425) | Freshwater to marine salinity gradient microbial communities from Chesapeake Bay, USA - CPBay_Sum_20_0.8_DNA | ecosystem: Environmental > Aquatic > Marine > Coastal | place: USA: Chesapeake Bay...
CTATCACCTTTTTCACCGATAACAGTCGTTGTAACTGGCTTTACCCATAATCTTTTAATACCTAGGCCATACCAATTTAAAATAGTTAAACTTACATATCTATCATCTGCAGCCGGTGTAAATTCGATAGTTCTTGTTGTATACTCACCAGGCACTGGAGCGTTTTCGAGACTAGCTGAAGGAGTGACCTTGATATACTGAGTATCAGCTCCGCTGCGGAGATACTGGTGATTAAAATTTTGTATAAGAGGTGAATTTTGTGTATCGCCTAGGTATCGGTACCCGACTCTATCCTTCCCCTCAGCTAGATCAGTTGTTATTGAGTATAATCTTATATAGAGCCCATCTATAGTAGGAACCGTCACGTCAGGAGACTTGTATGTGACAGTAAATCTAACTTTACGGCCATCACTAACATCGACAGCCGGGTATACCATACCTGTCGTGTAATCAGTTACCCCCTGTAACTGTAAAACATTTTCATCCTCAAGGTATGTAATAGAAGACGGGCCCTCATCATTACCGTAACCGTATACTGCTTCACAACCATTAGGCCGGCCGGCTGATCCATCTTTACCTACAATTTTTACCCAAGTGTAATCGTCGTGATCAGTAGAATCAAGTTCGTTACTGTCTGTATACGTACCTAAAAACGAACGATCCCCTGGGTTATTATCTGTAGTAAAGTTAGTACCGAATTCATCATCTGCATACGCAATATGCAGATAGGAGCTGATACCATCTGCCCCATCCGCTCCTCGTATGCCTGCCGGTCCTTGTATTGAACCGGCATCCACGAACTCAGTCCCATTATATACATATAGACTACCGGATATCAGATATGAATCACCTTGTATGTTATTTGACGTGGGTAGATCATCTACTGAATCCAGACTATCTTTAATGTTAATAGATGTACCATCACGACCAAGCATCTTTATAAATACTAGATCCTCAATAACATTATCAGTTAAACTGCTAATATTGGTAATAGAGGAATTATAGAATGATACAAAAACAAAATCAGAATTAGTTTGTGTCAGCGAACACTGTGCTACCGTAGTTGGGTTCTCAACTGTTGAGTAAATCGGTGTAACAGCACCGTCTTGCGATGTTGCTCTCGGTGATGACCAATCATCACTTAATATTATATCAGAGCTTGAATCTTGAGTACTAATTGCTGTTGCAAATGTCTGCCATAGCACTCTATCTGTAGTATCTTTACTAGGTAGTTCATAGGTCCAACCGTTTGTTGTTCCTTCATCTCCATTTGATAGATACGTGCCAAAAGTCCAGGTGTCGGATACAAAATCATACGTACCACTTAATGTAGGTAAATCTAACTCTCCTGCGATAGGAGTAAAATCGGTTCTCTTGAAAAGAGTAAGCGGTCTACCTATACCACCGGACTCGCCTCGCAAGCCTCGTTCACCGACAATACCCCACTTAGCAGGTGCACTCCATTCGTTAGCTTCTATGGTATCAGTATCATTTATATTTGATACGTTACCGCTAGCAGTTGCATGTACAATATATACTTGCTGATCACCGTCAGGTATCGTATCGCTCCAGCCATTTGATAGTACATCGGTAATTTGCCCAGCCGTCTCGCCGGAGAGGGCTACAGTACATGTACCTGGATTCGTAGTAGGTAATACACTTGATCTTATATAAGCCTGTACTATATGCGATACAGTCGTTTCAGTTAAATCAAATGGGTTTTGAGAAAATATAATAGGCGACGTCCACTCTGTATCTGGTATAATATCGTAATTATCTCTCGACGATGCGGTTGCATTAATCTGCCAGAGGTAATGATTTGAACCGTTATATGACGGCGCGGTAAGTGACCATCCTTGCTTATTTGCACTTTCTATCTCGATTAACTCACCTCTCTTATTTGAGCCTTCATCGCCAAGGTAATATCTAAATGATCCGGTAGGTTTTTCAGGAGACGGTGTATTCGGTGATGACGTTCTCTTATATAGACTTACTACTGTAGTTGCTAGGCCAGTTAAACCTTGCCCACCGGGCTTGCGGAACGAAACCGTATCACTCCATTCATTACTAGCAATTATATCTATATAGTTATCATCAGTTTCATCGGAATCAGAAGCTAAAGCTTGTATACTATACACCCAGTCATTATCCGGTAACTCTGTTCTCCAACCAGTATCAACGTCATCGCCATTACTATTCTTTGTTAAAATTTTATGATCAGATGTAACATTTATAACCTGCCCGTTTATCTCTGTTCTAATCACATTACCGAAATTTGATGAATCTCTAGCTAAGTCAACAGCTATATTAACTTCAGATGGCATAGTCGGTATATTGTTACCTGTTAATTGAGTATCAGAGCCATAGTATAGAGTTATACGCGTGTTTGTTACCCCATCAAACCCAGCTACACCGTCATAAGCTAGTATAGCAGGTATCGACCAGGGGTTATCAGAATCAGCATAGTCTGTACCAGTATTACCTCTCACATTAAAGTTACGCTGACTAACATATATCTGTCCTGGGCCTGGAGGTATAGTAGAAGACCATGTCAATTCACCATTTGGGTCTGATGGCAGACCTAAGCTATTTTGACCGAAATTATAGGACCCACCGGTAGGTATATAGCTTTCAACTTGTATATCTTCGCTACCGCTATACCGTGTATATACCTGTGCAAGATATGTAGATACAGCAACTTCACCGTCATCAGGGGCCAGGATAGGATCCCCCCATTGAATATCTGTATCATTCGGATATTGTCCGGATTCCGGGTCGTAAACTGATTCTGCTATACCTACGGCTACGTATAAGAAGTCACGACCGTAATCTATATTACTATCTTCTAAAGTTGATTTATAAGGTTCACTCGACCAACCCGTGCCCTGTAAGTTTAGTATTTTATCTTGAAAATTAAATTCAGCTGCAGAAAGAGATGTTACATGCGGAGCATCGCCGACAGAGCGGAGATATGCTCTTACCTGAGCTACTACGTTACCTTGATTACCATCAATTGTAGCTTGAGAAACTTTTTTAGGCCATGACCATACCAAAGAGTCATCTATAACATCTTCATTACCTGTGAAATTACTACGCGCGGACGCGACAGTATGAGATACCCATAAGTCTGTTGTACGTCCAGCAACTTTAAAGTCATCCGGTACTTCTTCAGACCATCCTTCAAACTGCTCTCCTGGCCCATCTGGTAAAATAAACTTGTTTAATCTAAAATCATATCTACCCCCTAAAGCAGGGTCCCCTTCACCAGGTCTGGGCATATAATTCAATCCTTCAGAAATATTATCGGTAAAACTTACAAGACCTACTTCATTAGTTCTCTTATAAATCGAACCAAAATATGTTGAAAATCCATCCGCACCATCTGAAGCAAATCTCGTTGGAAGTGACCAGGTACCAGCTGTATCGATACCTTCATCTCCTACAATTGAGAATTGATGATTGCACATCCATAATTGCTGACCTTGATAAGCGGCCTCCTCAGCATCAGACGCACCACCACCAAGTTTTGGTCCTAGATCACCACCTACGTCTCTAAACCAACCCGCCGGTGGTGTTAATTCATCGGTTCCAAAATTGAACGTACCGCCTGTAGGAGCAGGTGGCACTGTAGAACTTCTCGTAAAAATAACAGCTTGATATGTTGACTTACCAGCTGAACCAGGTAGCCCCTGTATACCATTAGGCTCCGGGTCAGACCACTCTATATTGTTATCAATACCAGTTGAGCCTAAAACTTGAGCTACGCCGCTCGCTGAATATAAAACCCAATCTTCCTTCCCCGCTTCAACTGGAGGTACATTTTTATACCATCTCGGATTTTGCGGTGGGGTAAATATCTTATTAGTAAAATCATAGCTACCATCATCATTCTGACCGTATCCGGGTTTCAGCTCATTAACGGTACCTTCAGCTATCGTTGTCGGGTCAATTCTCCTATATACTACTAATTGAGCTATTGTACCACCCGAGTAACCATCCTGACCTGGTTGACCGTCTTCACCTTTTGGACCTCTAAAAGCTATAGATTGAACTGGTGCCGAAACGGATCTAAACACGCCGTTAACTTCCTTATATACGTGTAATAAATCACCATCATTTAACTCATTATCACGTGGGATTTCATTTATTCTAATACCAGTATCCGCCATATATAATTATTTATATTTTGTCATCAGTTTATACTGCACGGTCATAGCATTAAATAATATTATTATAAATGATTGAGCAAACTTTATTTAACTATACAACCGGTAATATCCTCGCTTTAAACGATGAACCGTATACTGGTTATTATAATGTAACGAACGGAAACTTTTATAGTGGTCGGCAGGTTACATCTAACTCTAGCTTTCTTGATATATTAGATAACGCTCTCGGTAATTACATTAAAGAGAAGCTATACTTTAATAGGACTCCTATAGAGGTACTGACATTACCATATTCAGAATCAGATGTACGGTTTGAACCAGGAGATTTTATAAATCAAAATAGTATAAACGAAAAGCTTAAAAAACTCAATAGCAATTATTTAGAGCTTTTTAATTTTTCATCAACCCAGACGAATGACTTACCTGAAGGGTTTGTTGGGTTTATTGGTACAAGTGCTCAGGATGATGATAGTTTTGGATTAAATGTTACTCCACCTACACGAGCTAATTACTCTTTAGATTATACTGCCGCTGGGTTAAAAGATGTAATAAGGATTGAGGTAATTCCTCAAAAATTAGGTCCAGTCGAGACAACGCCGAGTAGCTTTCTATCAATTTACGCTACAGCTAGCGCCTTATATACATTTACATGCCCTAATGTAGACTTCAATACAACCTTTACCTTTAGATCTTCCTCTGCCTTCGTAGATGGATTTAATACAAGACCTTATAATTCAATTGCTGATATAACTACTAATGGTAAAGATCTCTTATTTGTAAGCGATACTCATCATAACCAGATATATAGATTATATATTGACCCTCTCGTGAATGATTCTAGAATTACCGGTAATGATCTAGAGTATTTAAATCAAGGAGGTGTTGAAATTAATACTGTCGGAGCTAGTATATTATCCGGAGCTGATATAATAGAGTACGGTTTAGGGGAAGTATACACTTATAATAGAGGTACCAAAACCTTTGTAGTTCTCGGTGAAGATTTATCGTTTAAGAGGAGATTTACTAGTAAGGAAATTAAAGATAATGAACCAGTAAGCTTTACGATCAATACAGTTGATAAAAATTTATATGTACTTCTGAGCAACTATAAAATACTAAAGATACCTACGGATTTTAAGCAAGAGATTACAACTATTACTCTCGATAATACTTTCTTTCCTATTGAGAGTCCGAAGAAGATATTCTTCTCGAAAAACAATAGTAATATTTACTATATCATGACTACATATAATCTATATAAGTATTTTAATGTAGGTTCAAACGTACCGATTGGTAAATTTAACTGGGCAAAAACTAATGTACCATCACTAACTTCAGACGGCTTATTAAGACCGGATGATATACTATCAGATGCAGCTATATTAGAGGAAAATAATAACTATGATTCGCTGTTTATTTTAGAGAAAAATGTACCGCAACATGAATATTCAGGTCTTATTAATGCTACTGGTATTGATAAAATTTTAAGATGTAACGAGGCAAATGGTAGAATAAAACTGCTTGAGAATGAACTTTTTAGGTCATTTGATTTGAACGATATATTAGTTAAGGATCAATACTTTAATAGCTTGACACTTAATAAGAGTTTTAAGAAATTAATATTTAATATGGATATTTTTTCATCATATTTACAGTCAAAATTCTTATTGGAATACAACCAGTTCGATGATTTAAAATCAACCGGTAAAACTACACTAACAGCTACCCCGGTATTTGCAAAAGATTATAATATGTTTGCTGGTCCTAACGAAGTTATTACACCGCAAGTATTAAATAGATGCACAAAAAAAATAATAGATTATCAGGAATATCTATTATCCGTTTTGCAAGGTCAGCTGATAAACCAAAAATATACAAAAACGGAAGTTAGGTATATAGCTACGTAATTTGAATAAATATTATTATGTCTAAGTTTACCGGTCAGAATATATGCGCTACATATACTAACATACTCAACATTGGAAGTGTCGACGGTTGCAACTGCTGCCTAACGCAAAGTACTAAATGTCGCATAACAGATAGTTTCGGTATTCCTAGTTCGATATGTATCGGAGGTTCTGGTACCGGTATTGATATAAGTGGACCAATTAATGGTACGAGTTGCATTACAGTCGGTACCGATGCTAATATTAGTGGTAATCTCACTAGCGGCCCGGCAACTATAAACGGGTCAGCAACTATTACCGGGTCGAGTATTATCGGATCTAGTAATAACTGCTGTACCGTTTCATGCGGCGATCTTTTCGTAGGCGGTACACCAACTGGTAGATGCGTAACAATGGATGCAGCAACTGGTAATACAACAATTAAAGGCACATTGAATGTAGGAGCGGATCAATCAGATACTACAGTAAACCTATTCGTGAAAGGCGTTACAACTGTTACAGGCGAGATAAGAAGCTGCGCTGATGTAGTTGCTTACTATACATCTGATTGTAATCTTAAGAGTAACCTTAATAAAATTTGCAATACTCAGAGTATTATAAGCGGTCTTTCTGGTTATTCATTTGACTGGAACGATAAATCAGATAAAGAAGGATCTGACTTAGGATTAATAGCTCAGGATGTTCAGGAGGTACTGCCTTCTATTGTTAAACAAAGGGATAATGGTTACCTAGCAGTAGATTACATTAAGCTTATACCTGTTCTTATTGAAGAGGTAAAGAGGCTTAATAACGAAGTAGAGAAGTTAAAGAGTTTGCAAACTTTTTAATTACAGATATATTTCTTCAGCTTCAATTGTCGATACTGCAGCCGGAATCCAAACATTATTAGTCCTACCACCATTAATTGTATATAAATATCCACTATAATACGCACTTTGTTTTAATGAATATACGACAGGTACACCTGCTGTAAAGCCACTCCCACCGTTATCATCTAAGAATTTAAATGATTGAGCACCTGCAGTATAGTATTGTTCAAAGCTTCCCGTTGTTGTGGCATCTTTAAATCTACTAGTTGATTCAGGGTTAATGCAAATTAGCTCTGGTATTTCAGCACCATTTCTAAATAACTTAATTGCCGGTGAGTGGCTATCCCCACCAGCATGCACATTAAAAGATACTAGTAATTTAGAGGTAGAAAATTTAGGCGTTATAGTTACAGACATTTCCGGTTGCGTACCTCCGGATGAGGGCCCTGTGTATATAGGTGTCCAACCAGCAGTATCTCTACCATAAAATGAATATCGGTACCGGTTTATATTCTGTACAATATTACGAGTTAGCGAATTCACGATAGGTGTCGATATTTTTAATCTACCAGATCCATCGAACTGGAAATCATCCGTTACTTTTAATCCAATCTCAGTACTAGATAGATCTATATTTGCTGTCTGACCACCTGATGCATTAAGAGCAGATAATCCAGGACCGACATTCATATCAAACTGCTGAATATCATCAGGCTTAGCTTTAATGATATATCGAGTTACCGCGTATGGTTGGATGTTGTTATGTGATCCGGTTCCGCCAGTTTCAGACGTGATCCCTTGATAAATCGCGGCAAAACCTCCACCTCTATCTCCACCCGCCGCCAGGCCTGGCATATCTTCTTGTGTTTTCCCGTAAACCATAACACCTGCGTCCTCAAACCCGCCGGCCGCAGCTATACCATTTTTATGGCTATGACTCGGCATTTCAGCTATATTAAGCTGGTGTCTGTACTTACCACCTCGTGAACCAAACACAAATTGACAGCTTTCGGTACCATCGTTACCGGTACCTGTACCTACAACTACACGGCCTTCAAGATTAGGTAGGAAGTAATCGTCTTCCACGTGGATGCCCCATATATCACCGAGAACATCTCTTAATTCCGGGTAATCAGAACCTTTAAAGGTATTACCTTTACACTCTAACCATTTATCATCCGGCACTGTACCTGCACCAGCCCACGGTACGATTGTACCAACAGGCATAATTTCTGAGAATACTAATGCAACTGATTCACCTGGTACAGCTTGGTCCCAAGATAGATTACCTGAACCATCAGTCTTTAAAAATCGACCTGCAGTTTCACTTTGAGGCCATTTATATGTCTGAGTGTTTAGTTTTGTTTTACCGGATTCAACAATTAGGCACCCATTTAAACCATTGCTGATATTAACAGCGCCGTTATTAACGGTTAAGCATTTAACTGTAAACCCGCAATTGTTGTCTAAAACTCTACTATCTACACTATTACTATCTAGTAAAGGGTTATTAATAGTACATTCTTTAATTTGATTACATGTTATTGTCTTGTTAGCTATTCTTGTACAATCTACAGCTAATGGCTTGATCTTATTACATGTCACAGCACTATCTAAAATATTAGTTTCTCGTACGATATTTGGAGTTAAGAAATTTTCTAACTTAATCTTCTTTGTAATACCTTCATCACCGGCATTCTCCCTATCATTAACGATAATATGATTAATATCATTATTACGTGTTATTTCATTTAATTCTGAGATCTTTATATCGGTTGCCATAATATTATTTATTATAAAGCTCTAATTAATAGCCCGTCCTTATCAGTCTTCATTCTATTAACAGCACTTAATCCAATTAATCCAGACGGGCCGTAGGCGTTAGATGTATAGCTATATATCTGATCTGTGAAATCAAATGCAGTGAAATTATTTACACTACCACTTGACGTCGATGAAACCATGGTGGTACTTGTATATAAAGTAGCTTCCGGTGGTAACTGATTACTCTGGTAGAATTGTATACTCGCAATATCCTTTGTAATTGCGCTAAATTCTGTACCTATTAAATTATTTTGAGCGAAAAGACCGGTAATAGTATTTTGTAATGTTTCAAACCCGTCATAAGAATTTAGATTACTGGATAGTAAGATAGAAGTAGTGTTTTGAGTATATGTATATCGTAAATCTTCACCAGATATACTAAATGCTACTGTATATATATTACCGCTCTTACCCTGTATAGTAAAACCAGAACCTGATAAAGCTGAAAGACCGTTAGTTGTAATATCGTCTTCTAATGTAATTTCCGTACTATATAAATAGCTATCGCTTAAGTTAATTAATTCCGGGTTAGTATTTAAATATATATTATCATCAAAGATTACTGGTTCATCAATCTCTACAAAAGCACAAGGATATATGATATTTTCATCAGACTCTAAATTAAAAAATGGTGTGTTATCACCTGATAAAGTAAATAATTGAGTATTTATAATCTCAAGATTTTTTTCAATCGTATTCGCCGGTGATTGTTTGAATACTATCTTATGTTCTGTTGTTAGTGGAGCTGCACCGTTAACGGACATATATTTGATAGTTGCAACAGCGGTTAACTCGGATGTAGCAGTTGTAGCCTGGTAATAGGTATGCTTCACAGCGCTTACCGGTAATTCTACGGGGAGACCGTTAGAAAATACCGGTGGTATGCTTTCAACTTTTGAAGAGTCACCGTAATTAAAAGTAAATGAATATATACCAACGTTACCTAAATCTATATCATTTATATTAAAATAAACATCTGTAGGTCCTTGAATAGCGTATAAATGCGATATCACGTTATCTACGCTCGGTACACCGTTTGATAATGTAACGGTTAAACTATGTCTAGAAGTTAAATGTGCCATTTTGCGTTATTTGTATTGGTGTTGAATCGAACGACTGAGTAGTAAAGTTATTTATAAGTTCATCATACTTATAAAAATTACTTGTGATATTATAATTATCAGGGGTTATAATAAAGTTTTTCGATATTGTTAATTTATTACCTTTTATTGCAAAAACAAGCACATGATAATGATCTGCATTATTAAGATCAGCAAAATCTGTTAATAAAAAGAATTTATCTTGCTTTTTATTATACGATAGTTTCATATCTCTGACCTGGACAATATTTGTACCAACATCGAAAGTAAAGTTTTCGGCAAAATAACTTCTATTAGTTGTCTTATCGCTGATAATACTAATCTCATTTTGCGTATCTAGCTCATATTTAAAAATAGAAAAGTAAAATATACGGGAATTGATCGGCGATGTCGTTAAATCGCTTTCTATTTTGATATTATACACGTCCCTATCAACCCTTACACTATTACTGATATTGGATATTCGAGTATTATTCTGAGATATAGCTATACCGGGGTTAACGCCCTTTACACGCGATACAAAAATCTTAGAGTTAAATGTACCGTCCTCGTTATAAATGATATTATCGATAATGAGGTAGTTTATGGTACGGATGTAAAATGTATTCCTATATATATCTACGCGTGTAATAGAGTTTTGTAACTCGTTGTAGATTGCAGGGTTATATACATATTTACTAAATACGTTTTTAAGAGCGACTGCTATAGGCTGATACTCATCCTTTAAAGTATTATATACGTATATAGGTTTAATAATTCTCTTCTTGGTATCTATGGTTTGTCGTTCATCTGCAGTTAATGAAATATATTCTGTCGGTGCTATACCGAGAGGCGTTTCAATTGGTGTAAATCCTTCAAGATTTTTATTTGCGATTGTCGTTGGATCGTATGTATAGAATATATTACCGTATATATCACCTACCTCAGCAAATACATTGCCTTGTATATCACTAGCTTGCAATCCAGCTGACCAACCTTTGTTGGACTGGCTGAAATTATTCTGCTCTAGTGATGAATAACTGTAGAAATTTTGATTATCATTATTGCTCTTTACGAGTGATTTACCGAAAGACGATGAATTATTCTTAAATTCAGAATTTTTTAAAACAAATATAAATGGAGACTCTCTAGCAGATTCACCTACACCGGATACTTTACCATATCGTGATGGGTCCGGAAATATATAAACCTTATCAGCTTCTATGGATCTTTTATCCAATACTGGTTCGAAAGCTGCGTCAATTTTAAGTATGCCATGATTTGTAGGTTTAAAGAATAGCCCAACTTCACGTTCAGTCTTATAATCATTACCAGGTACTTGTATAGTTGATGGGTTATTTATATTAAGTAGATTTCGATACGGGTATTGTGCATCAAACATCTTACCAGATAAGATCTCATTAGAAGAATTAGAGGATATATAATACATATCCGTTCCCATAAACTTCTGAACTAGCTCCGCTTGCAGTATATACTTTAAATTTGACTCACCGGAATTATTATAATCTTGAAAATATGTTTCTGGTAGAGTTGATATATCGGTATTATTAAAATCTACTAATAACCCGGGTATTTCTTGCAGGACAATACCTTGTGTATTTATAATGTCTTTAATCGCCTGTTCTGTATCATAAAAGAAATCGCCGCTAATTATATTTGTATTTGATGTATGGTACTCGAACCGGTCACCAGAAACCGTATCATAGAAGGTCGGAACTTTCCCGGGATCTAAATCATAGTAATCGTTAAAAGTATCATATATAGACTCTATTTCAATAGATAAACTATCAATGAATTCTCCTATATTATCAGGAATTTCTAATTCCGATAACGCATCATCCCCACTATACAAATTAAGTAATTCGTTCTTTATAGAGTCAATTAACCCTGTATCAGAACCTTTCGTCTTGATCAATTCAAGATCTTTATTTATCTGCTTTCTCTTTGTACAGAAATATTGAGATATCTCTTTAATTTTCCTCGCGAAAAATGGGATCGCAATTGAGAGCTGCTCTTCATCCTGCAAATTAATATTATCTAGATATCTCCTCTCTTCAGATGATGAATATAGGAGTTTAACTTCGCTGAGAAATGTAGTGAACTGTGTTTTTATATCTGCATTAATTACAGTTAAATTAATATTTGAGACGCTTTGCCATCGTCGAAGGTAAATATCATATTTACTAAGATCGTTGATTGATTTAGACGTATTACCGCTATAATTCAAAAATTCAATTAACGAGAATGGCGCACGCGCATCGAGCTTTTCGTCTCCTAGCGTATTAGTTATACTATTGTATACTAAAGTATCTGATACAATCTCACCCATATAAAATATTTAATCAATGCGTTCAAGACCTGAAATGAGACCGCAATTAGTATATAAATTATATTGCAATAAATTTTCGGCAATACCATCCTTATCCATAATTTCATCATAGGATGTTATTGTTTGCAAATATGTACAGTTCGAATTAGTATAATCAATAAAATCCTCTATTAAAGTACCGTCGATAGTGTTATCATAGTCGTAGAATTCATAGTAATCTCGTATATCAATACCTGCGATACCTTTCGGTACAATTAATCCCCAACCCCAAGTATCATTATAACTTGATAATGCGTACGTACTCGATGTTCTATAATCAACGTCAATAGCACTAAGCAGATTAGTATTAACTAATGTATAATTTTCACTAAATTTTTCGTACGCTAATATATACTTCGATTGTTCCCCGGTATGTAGAATAGTTGTACTGATTGGGAGAACATCTCCTTTATTTTTACCGAATATAGTTTTTGATGTAAATCCTCTATCATCAAAATTTCCCTGGAACTGATTTACTTTAAGCGTCTGCTTAGATGGGCTAACGGATAGTATATCAACCAATCTCGTCAAACTAGGTGGAAACTGTTGATTGTAATCTTCAAAATTTATATTTAACTCTCTAAACATTGAAATTAAAGCTTTTAAATTGCAGTAATCCGGGTCAGCATTATTTTGAACAAAATTAGCTGTCTTTTCGAACGTCTTTATCCCTAATGTCTCGACTGAGCTATCTCGTGTACCGACTGATTGACCGAGTAGATTGTCAAAGAACATTGGCTTATTTAATAGCACGTCTTGGTATATTAGATCTTTATAATTTTGAGATTGATCATTATTTTCGTTTACCTTTCTAATATCATATACACCGGTATTAGCGTTGATATCAAATGGTGTTGAGAAAGCTGTTAGAGTTTGACCTAGCGTAGTTGATTCATATATAAGTCGAATTCTAAAATCTTTACCGGTTAATGTACTGGTAAGGTAACCTTTAAAGAATCCACCTTTATTACCGGTTAAATCCTTAAAGTTGCTACTAAATTTAGCGTATGATTCGTCGATAGTACCACTGTTTGGTGTATTATATGCGCTTATAAGTGAAAGAGTCAGGTCTCCTTCATTAATAATAAGAGAATTATTATCCGTGTTAAATATACGTATTGTATCATTGCTATTATGCGTAATGAGTAGATCTATTGTACTCTCTATTAACGGTTCTCTTTTAAGTGGTATAATCCCGTCTTTAAATCGAGCTACAAAGAATATTTTTTGATTAGTAAAATTAATTTTCGGTATATTAAACGTCTCAATAAAATCGCCGAAACCATCAACGCCGTTAGATGTGAAGTTAATGGTAGGCGTTAATGAAGTTACATCGCGAGCGCTGATTGTAAAATGTATAGTAGCTGGTACATCATTAAGAATAGCAAAATCGCTTTCATTATTATAGTTAATAAATCTCGACTCTGGATCTTGAAACTGCTGAGTATCAAATGACGCAAATAGAATTGTATTATGACCTGCCATATGAATATTTATCAATCGGCTCTAATCTTCGTAATAATAAACTTCAGCAGTCCCGGACGTACCTATAAATATTGTACCGTTGGCTGGGAAGCTAAAAAATTCTAAACCCGCTTTAGGATCTAACCGGCGACGTCTTGCGTATATAAAAGTATTATCTGTCTGTATAGATGTCATAACCTCAAAACCGTTTGAAGTAGCTGAGGCAAATGTCGAAAATGTATCTAGATGGACGTTAAGGTCACTGTTGTAGCTTTCTTGCGTTTTAAATTTACTTTTATTACCTGATACAGATAAATTTATTGTATACCCACCTTTAGCAGACACTGACGCGTATGTTTGGTATGAATTAAATCTTGTTATAATAATAGGATTTTCAAACGTCGACTTGTAAGCAGATCCAGTATGCTTATATGTCATATATAAAGAATCTTCAACCGCATTCACTACACGTATAACTGGTTGATCAACGGATTTATAAAAATTCGTGGCACTATCAACAGCGACGAGTGTTATTTTGTAATCACCTGGTGTAGAGTAAAAGTGCTGAGCAGTTAAATCGTCACTTATTGTACCGTCACCTAAATCAAGGAAGTATCTATAATCATCTGCAATATTTGTTGTACAGAGACCCTGACTATAGGTAAATTCTGGGTATATAAATAATTTATCTATAGGACACGCGTAAGCCGATAATATTCGACCCGGGTCGAATGTAAAATTTGAGTTCTTTATCGTAATAGGAACTACTATTGGCGGTAGCGAGTCGTAACTTCTATCAAAATTGTAACTAGGTGATGTTGGGTTTGTTAATGCCATTATGATTCGACAGTTTCAATTAATATTCTATCAGCTAACGTACCATTATATAAAAACGGATATTTAAAGAACGGTAGCGTGATATTTGATGAAGTTGATATAATATCTACATCGCTATATATAGTGTTGAATGAGTATAAATTTAAAAACGGTACCTCTCTAACAATCTTTCCTAGGCTATTAACCCGTCTAGTTAATATACTCTGCACTCCTGGTATATTTAGTATCTGTGCTGTAATGTTACTATTATTAATAGTCTGTCCTAAGTTTGCCTCTCCAGTTTTAAATGCGTTTTGAAAAATGATATTTACGTTCTCTAGAATTTTAGTTGCACTAAATCGTTCATTTAATACACGTCGAATGACTAGGAAACTCTTATCAATATCGGCTACACTAGCTTTACTGGTATTATCTTCAAGACCGACAGTAACGGCATTATATATCGGATCGTGAGGTACTATCTCCATATTTGCCATCTTACTACCGCTCATAGAATTTATTATTTCGGATTTTTGAGAGCTGGTTAAAAAGAAAGGCCGGTTATCACTGCTTACTGTCTTTATTTTAGGTACTAGAAATACATGTACAGTATTTAGCTGAGATGTACTCGCGAACCTAACTTGATTAAAGAGGAATCGCGGATCGTCATTTGGTCGATCGAGTCCTAAACTATAGTAATATTTTACAACATTATCAATATACGATGTATTATTAACTGACCGTGAACTAGATACTATATTCGAATAATTCTTATTGATAAAGGTATCGATATCTCCTATTGTTACTAATCGGTTCTGCGCAAAGAAAGTCTTCGGTGAATTAGTTTTAATTTGTTCGACAGTTTCAATCTCCATTGGAGTAGTTGAAGCATAATCATTTACAAACGATATATTTGTTGCGATGCTAGGCGTCAAAAATACAGTACCGTCCTCGTATATATATTTCGATATTTTTTCAAACTGATTACTAGTAAAAATATTAATATTATTACCATCTAAGGCGCCAGATGCGATTACTCCTTTTATACCATCGCTCTGTAAATAGTATATATACACTTTATCGCCAGCTCCTAGCTTAACTCCGTTAATATTATTTCCGAATTTTAATTCATAGAATCCATTTTCATTTAATCTTTTTTCGTAAGCATAAGATGAACTATTTTGCGTGAAGATAGAATCAACTTCAATAAATTCGATATATTTATCATCTTGAAATCTCTGTACAAAAACATTAATACTGCTGTCCTCTATATTAATAGGAGTTTTATTTACATTATCCTTAACAATAAGAGATATAGTCTCAAAATCTTCCCCGATAGCTATCTGCGCAGGATGTTCGAAGTACTTACCTTGATATAATAAATTCTGCTCAGTTAACGTAGTTAATACTTCGTTTACGTCATTTGTTTTACTAAAAGTAGCGTCCTTTATGAAAGAAAAATTAACACCATTTACTGTAAAAAAGGAAAATCTTTTTATCGTGTATATGTTGACTGGTAATAATTCACCGGCTGTGGCATTAAATGATAGAACTGATGTCTTATAACCAGTCGGTTTATAACCTATAAGTTTAGTTACCCTATTAATGTTTTCAAAGATAGTGGCTTCATCAAATAATGCCTCTGACGCTGTTTGATTAAGATAAAATAACGATAAGTGGTAAGAGAAGGCAATAATATCTATAATAGAGGAAATATTACTGCCCTCAAAATCTTGATCTGTAAAAACACCGCCTTGAGTCAATCTCTGCTTTATAAGTTTCTTTAAAGTTAATGCATCGAAAGTAGCATATGCATCTCTCGGTAGAGTAAAATCTGTATCAGCAAAAGCCATATTAATATTTATATATAAAATCCTGAGCTGCTAAGCTTACCTTTAAGATTTAGCTCCTGATTATTGAAACGAGGGATAGTATATACAAAATCGCATATATACTCCTGCTGGTCGATGACGGGTGTTAGGGTAAGATTTAGAAGCTTTACTCTCGGTTCAAATTTTTCAATATTGGATATAATAGTACTACCAATAACACCTGCACGCTCTTCCGTCACTGGTAAAAAAAGCAAATCACCGAAATTTATACCGAATAATGGATTTAATATTTTCTCACCAGGGCTTGTAGTTAATAAACTGATAAAAGCATTACTAATTGCGTCTAAATTAACATCTGAAATAATATCTCTAACTTGATATGTCTTCTCTAGTTCATTTCGGAGTGGAAATTTTAGTTTAATATCTAAATGTAAATCTGTATATATAGCCTTTTCTCTGCCCTTTGCGGTATTTTGCTGTTTTAAAATATCTAGATTAAGAGTTGCCATTATAATAATATTTAAGCTATAGAATAATGTACTGAGTCTAATAAATAATAATATGTCACATAAGTTTTTAAATTTAATCGAAAGTACTATTCAAAAAATGACTAACGGCGGCGTCCTCGTAGGAGATAGAGTGTCATTAATCGACGGCTATAAAAGTAAAGAAGACTTTAAGAGCTTACCCGATAGTGTTAAAGAGTATATTACTAGCTTATTCAAAGATAATGATCTTAACAAGAAAGTCATTAATATTAAAACAGAAATGCCTTCAAGGGCACCTGGTAATGAAGATAATCGCGGTGCATCGTATTTTGCTGATGTAGCGGTAGAATTAGCAAACGGCCTCTACGATAATAAGAATGCAGTGACAATACCTGTTAGCATTCTACAGGTACATGACGATGGTATCAATAGATCCCCTGTACCAGACTCTCAGAAATATGATAACAAGGTTCAAATTGACCCTGTTGAAGCTGAAGAAAATGAAGAGCAGCAACAAACAATGACTCAGCAAGGCGATAGTCTTAAAAAATCTAATCTTTCAAACCCAAGACAGAATACTAAGATTCCTTCAAAGCCTGCTACACCATCACCAGCTGTTAAAGAGAGTTACACATCTCAGTATTTACCATTAAACGGATAATTTTATGCAAAACATAGATAGTAAGTTAATTTATGAAGCGTATATAAATGAAGGGCTTCTTGATAGGGCAAAAGCTCATGTACAAGGTGTTGCTGGAACCGCGAAAAATGCATTAAATGCTGGTAAAGAAAAAGCTGCCGGGTTAAAAGCTGCAACTGGTTCATTAATTGGGAATCAACAAATGGCGCAGCAAGGCGCACAACAAGTGCAACAAGCGCAGCAAGCTCGAACACAAAACGCTCAGCAAACGCAGACTAATAAAATCGATACCGTTAAAAGTGGGTTCACAGGTAAGGTAGATAAAGAGTTAATTAACTTTTCAACGCAACTTTCTAAAATTTTAAATGTTGCTGACCCATCTCAAGCATTAGGAAAGTTAAAAGAAATGTCTCCTGAATTAACTGAATTATATACGCAGATTTTAAACTTATCTAAGGAGATTAAGAATGTATAATACTATTTTATTAGAACAAAAATATATCCAAATTAATAATAGACCGAGTATTATTATTGAAGGTTTCGATGAATTAACTTATAAAGAACAACAACAGATTAATGAAGCGTATAATACGTTTTATGATATTTTAATCGACGAAGGTTTACTCGGTAATTTAAAAGCTAAGGTAAAAGGTGCAGCTGCTGGTGCAAAAGCTGCTTTTAGTGGTGATGAAAATTCCGGTAATGTTCGAACTAATACTCAATTACAGTCACTATTAGATACACTTAAAAAGAATATTGGTACATATACCGCTCAGTATGAGAATGATCTTAAAAAGCTTAACATACCAGAAAATGACCCATCGTATCAAAAACTCATACAACTAAAAAGTACATTAGAAAATAGCCCTGCGAAAATTGAGGTTAAAGATACAAGCTTAGGTGCTCAAGCTGGTCAATTCGCTAAGGATAAAATGTTACCTGTCGCAATGAAAGCTATCCAACCTATCGTTAAGAAGGTTGAAGATATGTATGAAAATAGCGGGCCATTGAAGGATTTTGATAGTAAGTTTGAAAATTTAAAAAATACGTTAGTTCAAAAATACCCAGATTTATCAAAACCAATACAACAATTTTCAGAAATAGCTAAAAAAAATAAAGGTAAAGCAACATTAATTATCGGTGCATTAACTGCTATTCTTGCAGCTTCAGGTGCAACTGGACCCGCTGCTCCTATCGTATTAGGTGTAGGTTTACGTGGTTTATATGGTTTAATTTCAGGTGAACCACCTGTTAAGTCGTTTGGTAAAGCAGCTCTCACCGCTGCCGCTGGTAAATTAGTCGGTGGTGCAGTTAATGATTTATTCAGTGATGTTGATACATCCGGAACATCAGATGTAGTTAGCGATGTCGATATACCTGATGCAGAAATTGCAGCTGATGTAGATAAAGCATACAACACTATAATGAAAGAATTGGAAACTCTTGATACAAGTAAAGGTCAACAACTTGATTATGAATGGAAAGATACAATTGCTCGTGGATTAGCTAGATCAGATTCATCTATGGCTTACAATGGTGCTTTAAAGAAACTTGATTTATATATACATGGCTTAGAATCAGGTCAAATTTCTGAAGATCAATTTGAAAAGGTAATTAAAGGCGCGTTAACGAGAGCAGAAAAGATAGATATAGCTAAGCTCAAAGCTTAGTATAGTGAATCTAGATCTTTTCTAGATTAACCCAACATGCAAACGCGTTAATTTCTTTATCTAATACAAATACGTCTTTATACATACTCTCTGAGAGGATTACAATATATTGACGTTTTTTATTGTCATCTAAATTAGAATCGTATATAAAATTTAGATACTGCTTCATTAGATTATGATAATCGCCTTGAAACTCATTTTCGTTCTCGATTAGATATTTACGCAAATTAAGCGCATTCTTAGATTGAATCTCAGTATGGATTCTCTCTACAATCTCTTTACTATCTAAAGCTACATTAACTTCAAATACACCTTTAACAGTAGCTTTCTGAACGCTATTGATAATCTTACGAATATCTGGGTAATTTTGCTTTACTACATTTACAAAGTTACCTTTCTGATCTTCGGTAATCTTAATACCTTCTTGCTTTATAATACCTACAATAAGCTTTAATACTGTATCGAACGGCGGATTAAGATCAAAGAACTGAGACCTACTTTGAATAGCAGGTATAATCTTATGCTTATAGTTAGCAGTTAAAATGAAGCGTGTACCACTACTATATTCCTCCATCGTATTGCGCAGAGCTCTTTGTCCATCAATGGTGATACCATCTGCCTCATCAAGTATAACAACCTTTACTTTACCATCGAGAGACTTAGTCTGCGCAAAGCCAACTACCTTAGAGCGAATAGTGTCAATACCGTTTTCATCAGATGCATTAATATACAAATACTGACATTCTAAAATATCATTAACCAGTATTCGCGCTAGCGTCGTCTTACCGATACCTGGAGTACCGACGAAGAGTAGATTTGGTATCTCATCAGTAATAGATTCAAAATACCTTCTATTACTATCAGATAAGACTAAATCGTTTAACGTTTTAGGTCTATACTTTTCTGTAAATAAGCTATCAAACATTATTTTTTACGCTTCGAAGGCTTAGTAACCGTAACAGTAACGGTCTTACGAATCTTAGTGTTACCTACCTTTTTCTCTGTAATTCTTTGTCTTGTACTTTTCATATCTATATTATAATATTGTTCCTTAATTATTTACCCGTTGATCCAAATCCGCCTTCACCGCGCTGTGCTTCTTCAACTTCATCAGTCCACTCAACAGTTGTTGCATAATTCTTCTCGATTTTAATTTGCGCTACTTTATCACCTTTCTTGTAATGATAATCAGTACCTGAGAAGTTATACATTTTAACGCTACAATCACCGCGGTAACCTGTATCGATCTCACCTAGATGTGGTTGTAACCCTGCTTTAAATCCAAGACCGGATTTTGGTTTAATCACGAATCCAAAACCAGGTGTAATATAACCTACCTTGATACCAACTGGTACTACATTATTACCTATTACCACTTCACCAGTAGGAGCTGCTTTTGATGCAGGTACAACAGTATCTTCAACTGCGAATAAGTCAAAGCAATTATCATCAGCGTGAGCCTTTTCAGGTAGCTTAGCATCTTCGTGAGTCTTAACAAATTTAATTTTTACATCATCCATATAACCTATTATATAGTATCAGTTTTTAATATTCAACTGCATATCTCACTATATAATAATTTGTATCATATATTATATATAGCTGCAAAAAAAGTGACAACCGGTGCTAGTTAAAATATCCTTTAATTTATCTTCGTTGTCTAAAATTAAATCACAGCTACGAAAAGACTCGATTTTCCTATCTTGTGTTTCTATCAGTAATGCTCCTTCAGAGGTAATACCAATACCTACACCTTTAACGGGATGTATTATATTTTTACCCTTAATATAACTTACACTATCAAATGCAGTTACAATATTATCCGAAGATTGGCATTTTAAATAGCTAGACATTAGTGATTCTATAACTTTAACGGTAATATGATTCATATCATACCTCGTACCAGATTCAATCTTCAAGCTAGTAGCAATTTTTCTATAATCGATAGGGAAAGTATTTAGATCGGTATTAATATTTAAACCTAAACCGATAATAATATATTCGGTCATCTTCAACGAGCTATCAGTGCCGCTCCCTGTCATAGCCTCTGCTATCATTCCAGAGATTTTCTTCTGATTACAGTAAATATCATTAGGCCATTTTACTTTAAAATCCAAATTGGGTATTGCACTGCCTAATGATCTGCAAACCTCGATGCCGTTCCATACGCTAAGAGTTTTAAAGAAGGTTATATCTGTAGATGGTAAAGCTACAGACAGGTGCAAGTTATCAGGACATTCACTATGCCATTTCTTACCAAACCTACCTTGACCGTTAGTCATTTTTGATGCTACTACAGCAAACGGCGAGGGGATCCCATCGTTCAATAATCGGCGCGCCTGTAGTATTACACTATCAATCGTTTCATAAAAATATATAGGGGTAGATGTAGTATTATATTTATCTAGAGATTTTTGATTAAGGTATTGCTGCATACATTTATTTATAACATGTAATTTCAACTATATATATAACATATACATTTATTAATAAATATTTCTATATGCCGGTTGCTTATACAAATTTTGATATATCTAACGTTTACAAAGGTAGAAATAGCGTTAATAAAATTATGAAAGGTCATAACCATGTATGGCCTACAGCGCCTGTATTTTCATTTGATACACCACAAATCGGTGGTGAATTAAATTTTAAAGTAAGTTCTGATACAGAGTATGTAGCATGCACTGTTAATGATGCTGATGTTTATATATTCTCTACAAATAGTACAAATAGTGATATTAAAAACACTGTAAGAGCTAACGGGGTAAATACTAGAGTAAGTGATACTAATAGAGTCGTGGATATATCATTACCGTTATTTAAACGTATTCAAACTGCTATTACCGGTACCGGCACATCACTAGCAAGATACGGGGCCGATTTAAATAAAGGGTTCATTACAATTACAGTATTTAACCCGCTTGATACAGTAATTAATTTTAGTATTTCAGTATCCGGTAAAGGTACGCAGACTAAATCTTGCCCAGCTTTTTCGAAAACAGCTTTTACCTTTTCGTCTCTGAGTACAGGTACATATACAGTTACCGTAAATAATTTAACAGACAATGTTGTAGAAAATACAACTGTATATGTTAATAGTAACTCCACTAGTATACCGGTACAAAGTTTGACATTAAAGTTGCTTCCTTCTGAAAAATCCGCTAGCGGTTTTACTAATAATGTCAAAATATACAGTTTAACACAGGAAGAAGCTATAAATAATTACACTAACGCGTACGGTCCTAAAGCTAGAATTTCAATAGATATAAGAATACTTGGCATCACTGGTTCTACCTCTAGCATTTATAGTTATTGGGCAGTGCAGGGTTTCTTTAAAATTATAAGCGGTGGGATCGGTTACCCACCAAATTCAGTTATAACGGTATCGATACCGAACACGTTGTATTTCATCGATTACGGTAAAAGCAGCTTTTTTACTAGAGTTAATCTGAGGTTTTTTAAATTGTTTACCGATAGTAATGGTACAATCGTAGCCATTGCGAGTCGATACTACGGGTCAGATACACCGGACTGGGAAGCCCCAGGAGGCCCAAATAAAGAGTTTATTGAAGCTTTTGGTGCTGATCAGACCGTCTGGAGTTCAGCTTTGAACGAAAATTCTAATAGTATGATCTTCAAAGAAGACGTAGGGTATAAAATTGTCACAAGAGATTTTCGAAGTCAGTTCAGCAGCAAAGATTTAAGTAACGTGATACCACACGATTATTTCTACACTGCGATAGTTGCACAGGAGTTGTTTTTATGGTATGCATCTGGTTTGCGCGGTCAAACACTAGCAAGTATATATAACAGTGAACTCTCTAAAATAAATAATTTTGTTGTTCAAGGAGACGGCGGCCAAGGAATTGATCTAGTAACGAGTATTGATACAAATGTAGATATTTTTGGAAGTCAAGGTACATGGTTTAGTAACTTATTATTTGATAATAATGATAGTGAAGGTAATATACAAGCCGTAGAATTAGGTACTACCGATGTTAGTAATATTAGGAGTCAATCTCAGAGAGAACTTAAAGTTATACAATCTAACTATATTAATACAACAACTAATAAAAACGGTAATAGCAATGTCGAAATAATTAATACTCCTAATTTTGAAGCTATGCACGGGGCGGGGGTAACTTACGAATATATAAACGTGCCATGACCGGCTGGCTTTGATCCTGCCGCATATTTGAGCCGCTACAGCGACCTAACCGCAGCCTTCGGCACGGATTACAATGCAGCGTGGGAGCATTATTTAAATTACGGCGTATGGGAAGGTCGCACGCACAGTGACAGCTTTTCCATCGACGATTATCTTTTGCTAAATCCCGATCTGGCTGCGGCCTTCGGCGATGATAAAAAAGCAGCACTCCTTCATTGGTTTAATTATGGGATCAATGAAGGACGGCAGACCATTAAGCTTTAGGGAGTAGCTTTTACCCTGATCTTATTAGAGGAATTCTCTCGGTCTATTTTTCCACGGTAATATTACAAAAGATCTTCTGATTCCAAAGAAACTGAGAACCTCGTGTGGCATACCACCAGAAAATACAATCAATCTATTTTCTTTGGCCTCAATTTTATCTATTACATTTTTTTGATCAAAATCATAAACAACTAATTCTCCACCTTCTAAACCCTCTTCTACCTTATCGTAAAAAACATAGGTTATTTCCGGGCACACTATTTCACCAGTTAACATTTCTAAACCGCCGTCATAATCAACATGTATTGGAACGGCTATATTTCTATCTCCTCCAACGTTTATTGAGTCATAACTCCACCATTCTACACCTTTGAGATCAACAGGGTTTTTTGATATTATTTTTTGCAGTCCCTTTGGAAAATGTTGTTTTGTTAACCATTGACCAAAATGCGCCGTGTCGTGCATTTTAATCCCTCTTTTATTTAATATTTCTCGTATTGGGGTTTTTCTGACATGATACTTTAAATCCTCTCTTTCTCTTCGTTCTCCACTCTTCAAACATTTTGCTCTTGGCCTTAAATGATTTAACGAATCTTCTATAATATTACATTTTAATGCCCTATCAGTGTGTGGACAAATGATTATACCAGCAAATGCATTCATATCTGATGCAAAACTTTCTAACTCTTCTGAAGTTAATACATTATCAAATACTTTAATCATAATACAATTATTTCATATCCCCCAGAAAAATTATTTTTCCTTATCTCTAAAATTTTTAATTCTTTATCGATCATGACTCTACTCTATTAATTATGCTCATATAAAAAGCAATCAACCTCACCCTACACGATCCTATAAAAGCTATTTTCATAATATATAAATATTTAGTAATAATGTAGTTTTTAATTATATCGATAAATATTTCTATATGCCGGTTGCTTATACAAATTTTGATATATCTAACGTTTACAAAGGTAGAAATAGCGTTAATAAAATTATGAAAGGAAATGTACTTGCGTGGCCACCAACACCAGCATTTTCATTTAATACATATCGATCCGGTGGTGATTTAAACTTTACTGTAACGTCGGATACTGATTATATAGCATGTACAGTTAATGATTCTGAGGTATTTATATATAAAACATCAGATATTACTGCTAAAGCTATCCGTGTTCTTGATACTATACATATACTTGAATCGACAAGTAAAGTCATCGATATATCATTACCATTATATGCTCGTAAGTATGTTAGAATTAGTGGGAATGGTACTCGGTTAGCACGGTATGGGATTGATTACAATAACGGTAAGGTAGTTGTTGAAGTAATTAACCCGTATGGTTCTGCTATAAACTATACAGTAACTTTAACTGGTAAGGGTAGTATAACTAAGAATTGTCCAGTTGGTACTACAACAAGTTTTATTTTTACCTCTGTACCTCAAGGTACGCGTACGGTAACTTTAACAGACCTGGCTGACAGTAGTACTACTAGTACGCAAGTTGTTATTAATACAAATTCTTCACCGATCGGTATACAAAACCTTACGCTTGGTATAAGTAATACGGCTGATGGTAGTGTTGGTACTATATTAAACGATATTAAAGTATACAGTATAACAGAAGATGAAGCTTTAAATAGTTTATATGGAACAACACCGGTTATATCTGTAGAACAAATTTACGATGGGGCGGTTGATGATTGGTTATATGAGGAAAGGTATTATCGGATTATATTTAGAATCATATCCGGTGGATCCGGACTACCACCTAATTCAGAAATACAAGTTAGATGGGATGACGCCGTCACTATTAAAAAGGGGAATCCCTGGACCTATGACCTGGTGTATTCCACATACACCGCTGGTGCTCACGTAGTAACATTAATAACGGATAGCGTTGGTAAAGTAACCCAACTAGGCCCCGGGACTCTTATGGACGTTGACCCGGTCGTGCTAGCACTCATGCCCAGCGGGTGGTCTTGGGGTTTTGCTGGTGACGGTCATCAGTTTCAGTCCGCGAGTTGGTCTCTCGATGCATCCGGTGAAAAAATCACAATGGCCTTTTTTGAAAGGTCGGACTTGAACGATCAGTATTATGGAAGACCGCAAGATGATGCCGAACCTGGGGCAACGTTTGTATCGAATTGGGTAGATGGTGGAGAGGCAGGAATTAACTTTATAGGTACAGATAAACCGATATCTCTAGTGGAGCATACGACGTTTGACAGCCTTAATACGGTTGCTGGTACTTGGTCCGAAAACTTACTATTTGATAATAGAGACCTAGTAGGTAATTTACAATCTGTAGAACTTAAAGATATTAATATCGAAAACATAACATCTACATCTCAGAGAGAACTTAAAGTTATACAATCTAACTATATTAATACAACAACTAATAAAAACGGTAATAGCAATGTCAAAATAACTAATACTCCTAATTTTGAAGCTATGTACGGAAATGGAGCAACGCTTGAATACTTAAATGATCCTACTTTTCAAATTAAGTTTACTCCGACAAAAACGTGGTTTTGGGCTTCGAGTTTTTTCTCGAGCTATAGTAATACACCTATAACAACAGGTGTTAATACAAGCTACAATGCTTTCCTCCTGTTTTTTATCGAACGAGAAATAACTGCTGACATACTACGACCTGGTTATGGCTACGAACCTAACATGACATTTAATGATAATTACCTCGTACCCGTTAATATTGACCCGTCTATTGTCCCTATCATAATTGAATATCAATATGATATAAAGACTGCCCTGTATAATAAACACTTTAACGTTAAAGTAGAAACTAATAATGCAGGTAGTATTACAGCAGCTAGAGTGCAGCCAGTACCGGTTGCAGGTCCTTCGTGGGCTAGTGGTCGAGCCGTAGGTATAGGTCAACCAGACAAAAAATCTTATTATGGCTATGTATCTCGTTACTTATTCAATGTACCGGCGCCAGATACAACCTGGTCTCCAAGACCTATATAGTAACAACTTTACTGTAATTAACTACCTTAATTACGAAAATTGTATTCCGGGCCTCTAATTATGAGATGTTTTATTTCATTCTTACAGGTATAACCTATAATTATATCGGTCTTTATGTTAGTGGTAGAATATTCCTTCGGAATAAGGTCGGAGCGACATAGATAATTGCGTTGTAATTCTACGTCATTAGTATCATACTTTATCTCCACCTTCTTAATACCACGTTCTGTGAAATATGTACCTTCATACAAATATTTACTTTTAACAATATGGTTATGAGGTATATATTCTACGCAGTGATATCCCGGGTAATTATTAAGAACTTTATTAGAATTATTTTCCATATTACTTGTACGTAAAATATAAAAATCTGTTATTGTATTATTGCAAACCTTATATCCGAAAAGATGATCAAGTGACTGGTTACTACGCTTGTAAAGGTAAACCCCAGCGAGTTCGTTAGTTTCGAGGTTAAAAACATTACAAGGATTTTTAATATCATTAATATTAATATCAGCTTGCTCAGCTAATAACTTTTTTGCATCAGTAATTTCTTGTAAAAATTCACGCATTTATACTTTTATTTATTAAATAGGTTACATTATTACATCATGCATGTAACCTATTACACAGTAGTAGTGTAGTTTTTTAATTATATTAATAAATATTTTATATGGATGATGATATGAATGATTCAATTGACGATTTATTATCGCAACTACAAACATCTGCGCAGGTCACAAGAGACATTAAAAATAACGATGATTTTAAATTAAACCCTGAAGATCTGCAAGAATTTTTACTACAATACTCTGGTAAGCTTATTAAGGGCAGTGTTGAATTTGTCGATGAAGTTACACAATATATAACGAACGCTCCAGACGCTAAAGACGTCGAGAGTTTAAGTAAATTAGTTGGAGCTTCAGCTGCAGCTATCGAAACTCTCAATAAAATTCATATAGCTAACGAAAAGAATAAATCATCTAAAGAATTAAAGATAATGGATATTGAAAGTAAGAAGCAGTTACAGGCAGACGACAATAAAACTAAACTGCTTCTTAACCGGGAAGAGTTAATGAAGCGATTAATAGATGACGCGAAAATTATTGACGCTGAGGTTGCAGATTAATTATACGATCACCGTATCTACTGTAACTATAGGCGTACTAATGGTCGTTTCACCCGTACTCTGAGTAACGGTAAGAGTATTTGGCGCAGATTTATCAAGCTTATTCTTTAATATATCAATTGCTACTTCTGTACCTTCAACATTAGCTTTGTAAGCCAGTAACAAAGCCTTCCGAGACGGGTCCTGATCCCTGTAGTTAACCTGCTTAAAGAAGTTAATAAAATCCGCCATATTACCAATTACATTTTTTAGCTGACTCTTAATTGTATCAGAATAGTCGTAAACTCTATTGATATATAGATTATCAGTAACAAGGTTCTCACCGTGAGATGTTAAAGCTGTCTGCGTATCAACACTACCCTGCAATCCTTTAATATTCGTCTTCAGTATTGCATCGGTTAATATGCCTAGATTTACACTAGTAGTTAATTCATTCCGCGATACCTTATTATATAATGATGCTGCTATATTGGTAGGATATGCAAATAGAGTGTTATTGATATCAAAATAAGGGGATGTATTAGAATCCACTATACTTGTTGTATCTACTATATTACCTGTATCATCACTATAATTAGTAAAATATATATTACTTGCGGAGAAAGATTGTGTTATTAAAGTCTTAAGATCTGCAGTTAAGCTTTGAAATTTTTCAATGTAAAATAATTTAAAAATATTATCAAATGAGTATGTAGTACTATCAACAGTTACCTTAAAATCATTTTCATTTAAGGCTTTGTATAATTTAGCTGAGCTATTAATTACATTATTGTCAATCTTACTTTTCTCAAAGTCAATAGCAACGCTTAGCTCTCCTGTATATGTACTAAACGAGCTCATTAAATTAGTAGCAGTCTTGTAGAACTCGATGCTTGGTTCCTGTACAATACTTACATAATCTGGTAGTAGTGTTGTTTTATTACTCATACTAAACTCTCCTTATATTTTGGATTATCGAAGTGATAGGTTTTAATTGCTATTAAATTATTAAGATATGTTGTATCGTCAATAAAAAGATGATGTACATCAATTATAAAATATATTCCAAGCATTTTATTATCAAACGGGTTATCGATATAATCACCAGCTCTATCTATACTAAAAAATCTACCGGATTTACGCTGCAACTGACCTTTAACAGTTATTTCAATACCCATATTCGTTATTAGAGCATTCTTTAATAGCCTGTTAATCCCGTATGATTTACGAATCTCTGGATTATCACCGTACTCCGAGAATATATTCTCATAGGTTAAGTTATCTCGCTGCATTCCATTAATAATAAAATTCGGATACGGTGCTCTGTCCTTACCCTTCATCGTAGATACATAATTATCAGCAAAAACCTCTTTAGCTGTCTCGATATTAGCATCTTGCATATTAATATTAAATTCTTTTTTATTAAAATCGTAAGAATGAGTAATATATGTCTTAATTTTTTCTCTACGAATTCGCGAAGCTGTATTAAAAAATTTAAAATCTAGAATTTCACTTTTTTCACCGAACTCTAACGCATTATCAGGTTTTTTTTGTTCTTTTTCAATAATACTATTTGACTCACGACTAGATCCTGTAATGGTAAAATTTTCTAAAAATCTAGCACCTGTTTTACCTGATTCAGGGTTATAAGCTGCTTTAAATATATCAAAAGCTCCTTGTAAAGTATATTCACCGGTAAAATTTTCTTTCTTGAATATACTAAAGTCATTTTTTGTATCGCTACTGACATGTCGTTGCAATATATATAGCAAATCATCATATAAAGTATTATCAGCTGGTGAAGAATAAAATATTCTTGATGAACCATCCTCAAAAAATGGTGTTATCTCATCTCCCGTATCAACATCTACATTAGTTTTTATGGCTAACTTATCTGATAAACCACTTGTAATAATACTTTTTATACATTTACCGGTAGGCACCTCTCTATTCTTATTACTTAATTGAGTCATTATACCTGTGTCATCATCTATGACATTAGCACTACTAAAGAAACTTTTTTTCTCCTTTAAAATTTCTAGATCGTAATCTACAATTGTATATTTTTTAGCGCTTTTACCGTTATATTGTAATGACTCTTCATCCTCTAAACAGAATATATACTTTAGAGCGAATAATTTATTATAATCATCGTTACCTGTATTATAATCTTGCTTATTACCGTCAATAGGTAGTATCTCAATTTTTAATAAATCTCTACCATCGCCTCTTACAGTATAACCTTTCTGCTTACTTTTATCGGTAAATTCAATATCATCCGGTGCTTGTACAAATCTTTCTAACGCGTCGTCTGTATTATCTAATATGATTTCACCTTTTAACCACGGATCAAAAATATTATCGAATAAACTTAATTCTAAAACTGTACTCTTCGTTAACGTTATTAAGTCACCGTCGGGGTTAAAGAGAGTTGCTTTAAATATATATTTCTCATTATCGATAATATAACTAAATCTCTCATCATATACTGTATCGTTAGTATACCTCATTGTAATTGATCTTTAATGCTCTGTAATACTACCTTAAGAAACGACTTCTTTATAAAGCGTATTTTTACCCCTGATTCAATCTTACCTGGGTTTTTAATATCATTGACAATCATTATTAACCACCAAAGATACGTTGTACCGTAAATTCTATAGCTCAAAGTAGTTAACGGGAATGCCGAGCTATACTTAACGTAGTCAAATATACCTTCATTTATATCATCAGGTAACTTTAGCTTCCTCAATATATTATAAGAGAAGAATTTTTTTTCACCGCGTTCATGAACCTTAAAAATATTTTCATATCTGTATAGCTCTAAATCTGGTAATACATCTATATCGTTTTGATACTTACCTGTCATATTATTATTTATAACTCAAAACTATTTACAGTATTGATGTAAATTTAACCACCTATAGGCTTATTCACTGTTAGTTTATCCTTTTTAACACTTGCGTAAATAAAATTTCTGGTCTCTTCATTTAGACCAGTGACTGTTATGGATAGCTCGTAAGCGTCAGGTATAACTGTCTTAATATTACCTATATTATTTACCGTGCCACCGCTTACCCCTTCATTCATAATAGGTACACTTAACTCCATTTCGCGTCTATTACCTAGGAATTTAACCGAGAGATTTGAAATATATGCATATGGCATATATGCCACTCCTGGCAGATGAACTTCATATATAACTGGTTGATCAATAATGCTTTTACTCACTCTACCTGGTCTATTTTGATATACTAACCCGAATATTAACTGCCAATTACGTCTGACGTCATCAAAAGAACCAGTATTAAGTAATGGAAATGTAAAGCTAAGCTGCCTCCCGCTGTCACCCATAGTGAACTGTTTGGATTTTTCTATATATGTACCAGGCTTAACAATGTTTAATGCACTAGTCATCGTAGCGGCATCCGACGCTAAATTCGCGAGAGGAGTTAGAATATTACCCTCACCTTCACCGAATGCATTTGTTACTTCTCTATACGAGTCTTCTAGATAAGGGAAGTAATAATTAAACCCGGTATATTCTGTTGCGTAAAGACCATCATATGGTCTCAATACTTCACTGTTAAACGTCTTAAAGAACCCGCCTTGCATAATCGCTTCAAAAGCTTCTCGTGTTTTTGATTTATTTGATTGTTCTTCTGCTGTAGTAACTGCATTATCTACAGTCTCGGCACTAGCCGTCACATCCTGTGAATCTTCTTTTGGAAAAAATCTACTGACTAACCCAGCAGCTGTATTACCTAGTGAAGATATATTATCTGCTGAAGCTAACGCTGAATACACCATATTAGTTACCGTCGAGTTAAGAACAATTCGCTGTTCAATCATCTGTAGTTTCGGTACATCATCTCTCGAGCTCTTCGGGCTGTTCGTCCATTGGAAATCCCGTATAACATTAATAGGGTCTTTTACTTGGTTTGATTGATCACCGTAAATTCCTAGGTTTGTAAGGTCTTTAATATCGGTTGTCGAATCACTTAACTTACTCTCACCTCTAGTTAGAATGGGCAAAGCTGCGGTACCACCAAACTGTAAATTCCAAAGATTACTCATATACTATTATTTATTAGACATACATCTCTTGAAGGTCTCTTAAGCTTCGCTGACTATGCATATTAGTTACAGATGTATTATTGTTTGATATAATATTGGCACCGACACCAGTTTTATCAGCTATTTCTCTTAGAAGGCTTATATTTTCCTTTAGAAGTTCAATCTGAGCGGTAAGTAATTCACCGCTCATTTTAGTCTGATCAACGATTAGTTTCGAATGAGCTTTCGCAATATTAAGATGTAGCTTCGTTTGATCATTCGAACTTATATTAGAGTTAACGGCTTCGCTCGTATTGGCAACAACCGGTGTACCTCTTCTACCTTTACTAGTAGGTTGATTCGAGGTTGCCTCTTCATACTCACTCTCTGTAGGATCGTCAGGAGCAGTACCACCTTCAGCCTCTAATACACTGATAATATTATCAGGTAATACTTTTGACGCCCCCCATTTTAACCACCCTGGAGCTTTTTTCCAGAATGCTTTCAGCTTGTTCACGACTCCAGTCTTTATCGCGCTAAAAAGACTCTCTTTCTTCGTGATAGTACCTGTCTCTTCATTAACTTCTTCTCTTTCACTAAATAGAAATTCAGCTAACGGCTTCATAAACGGTACCGCGAAAGCCATTTGCGTGAAACCTTCTTTAAAATTACCGGTTAAGACTTTACCTACACCGCTATAGAATTCCATTAA
>Ga0129345_1000065_pt1 | contig 32299 bp, 24 predicted proteins | sample CPBDNA_FD_94425 | JGI IMG/M metagenome (GOLD analysis project Ga0129345, IMG submission 94425) | Freshwater to marine salinity gradient microbial communities from Chesapeake Bay, USA - CPBay_Sum_20_0.8_DNA | ecosystem: Environmental > Aquatic > Marine > Coastal | place: USA: Chesapeake Bay...
ACCAATACACCAACAGCAACACCTACATTAACTGCAACTCAAACATTAACATCAGAAGGAGTAACACCTACACATACAACAACCAATACACCAACAGCAACACCTACATTAACTGCAACTCAATAAACTAATATTTATAAAATAAAATGTCATACATAGAAATAGGTTTAAATAGTCAAGATATAACTATATCGACATATGACGTATATGTTAGTAATTGCAACCCAACACAGTGGCAAATAGTTTCTGAAAATATAATATATTCTGATTTTCCTGTTATTGTTAATTTAGATGATTATTCTATAACAGGTACTTGTTATCAATATTATGTTTCAGGTGATACAGGGTGTTATTGTAGTCTATCTGGTGATACGTCTCCAAATCCAACACCAACAACTACTGTGACAAATACACCGACAACGACTGCGACAAATACACCGACAACCACAACAACAAATACTCCAACTCCAACAGATGTTACGTGTGTTGAGTTTAAATTATATTGGACTTTTGATAATACGAGCGCTTGTAATGGTATATCTACAGGTTATAATAAATATTACTCTAATTATCCTTTATCTGCCGGAAATGTTTTGTATGATGATATAAACTGTACAATTCCATCTAATACCGGTAGATACATCGTATTAGGTGTTGGTAACGTATTGTACGTTGGTAACAACGGTATTCTACAATCTTACACATGTTAAACTATGAATTTTTATATAAGAAAAAATAGTACGTTACCTAAAATATCCGTGGAAGTTTTTACGGATAGTAATAACTCTTTTCGTAATAATTATGACAGTTTTTCTTCTTCTACAATAACACTTAACTTAATTGATGAGGGCACTAACAGTTACAGATATATTGGTATTCCGGTTATTGTAAAAGAAAGTCCATCCACTGGTGACGGACCTAAACAGTATTATTTAGAGACACAACTAAATAAAAAGCAAACAAAAAAAACAGGTTCCTATGTAGGTGAATTTATTATCGAGGACGACAAGGGAAAAACGATACTACCAATAAATAATAAATTAAAGGTTTTTGTAATAGACTCATTTTCAAACCCTGATTTATGTTGTAGAACAAATAAAAACGAAGAAATAATCTTTCCAACTGAAACTTCTAAACCCACACAAACACCAACACCTACATTATCTAATACACCAACTAATACAACAACACCTACATTATCTAATACACCAACTAATACAACAACACCTACATTATCTAATACACCAACTAATACACCAACTAATACAACAACACCTACATTATCTAATACACCAACTAATACAACAACACCTACATTATCTAATACACCAACGGAAACTTTAACATCTACACCAACTAATACACCAACGGAAACTTTAACATCTACACCAACTAATACACCAACACCTACATTATCTAATACAACAACACCTACATTATCTAATACACCAACGGAAACTTTAACATCTACACCAACTAATACACCAACACCTACATTATCTAATACACCATCATCTCCCGAAACATTTTTTATTCTTTTTGAAGATGGTAGTATAATGACCTCGGAAGATGTTGACGGTATTGAATATGAACACTAATTAATATTTATAAAATAAAGAAATAATGGCAAATTTAAAGATATCACAGTTAGAACAATATACGGGTAGCCCAATAGGTATGTACATTGTTGTAGATAACGCGGCGCAAGACACAACATATAAAATGTTAAGAAGTGATTTCCTAAGACCAAATGACGATTTTAGAGTAATGTATGGTCTATATTCACAAACAGGTGAAACGGGAAATATTAGCGGTACCACTGAACAAACCATAATCGGACCAGGTATAGGTACTTTATCTGTACCTGCAAATGGTTTTACTGCAGGTGATACTTTTAAAACAACAATTAGAGGTCACCTATCTAACGCAAATAATGATTTTAGGATAAAAGTCTATTCTGACAGTTCGGTGTTAGTTGACACTGGTTTTATAAATTATAGTACTGCGGGTGAAGAAGTTTTGATGGACTTAGACCTCGATTTTGTTGTTTCTTCAATCGGAGGTGCGGGTACTGCGTCAGTATTAACTAAGGGTAGCCTTAGAACTATTAAAAACAGTAATTTCACAGTTAATGGTTATAGTTTTGAAACACATAATACGACCAGTTTTGATACAACAGTAGATAATGTGTTAAATGTCACTATCGAGTTTGATACGGAGGCTTCGGATACATACTTAATGACTGACTTTTTAACCTTAACTAAAGTTTATTAATATGGAATTTTATATTAAAAAAGATAGTGTTAATCCAATATTACTATTGGATATAGTAAATGACGGTAGAAGTGAGTCGTATAAGAATTTAAATTCAATTCTTGATAACTCAACAATTAGATTCTCAATGAAAAGGGAATCAGACGGTATTCAAAAAATATTTATGAATAATTCACATATAACCGATAAAATACAAAAGAACCCAGACGCACCTAAAGAATATTACATCTACTATAAATGGGATGAAAAAGATACAAATCAAAAAGGTAGGTATGTGGGTGAGTTTTCTATTTTAACCGAAGAAGGGGAGCTTATTGTCCCGATAAGAGAAAAGTTGTATATCAATATTGTTTGACAAAGACGAAAATCTATTTTATATTTTAACCAATGTCAAGAGTAATCACATCACAACGATGTGAGGATAATATCTCAGACGAAAAAGTTAAAATATTATGGTATCACAAGAAGAAATTGAAAAGTTCCTCTTAGGGGAGGACGAAGAAAAATATATCGTAGCGTTAGAATACGATTACCGCTCCAACAAAATTTATAAGGTTATCCAACACCCCACAAACGGTAAGCAGATTAAATCTGAATCTTTTATTCCGTTTGCATGGGTGGGGGATTTGAAGGGAAAGAAGTTTTATAACGGCTCCAAGTTTGCGCAAAAAGAGGCGATGTCCACTCATGGTATCATCATAGAAAAGTTGGACACTCGTGGTGATGAAAGAATGGAGAACGGACTTAAGTATTTGGTTAAGACCACAAAAACTTATTCAAACCTCATCAACTTTTTTAAAGGAGGTGGGTTAGACCCATGGAATAGAGAAAACTCTGATAGTATTGCGATTCTACCTCCCGTGGAACAATACTTATGTCAAAAACAAAAACGACTATTTAAAGGTTTTGAAGAATACGATGAGGTTCATAGGTTCGTATTCGATATTGAGACCACGGGTCTTGATGCCACAAAGGATAAAATCTTCCTTATCGGTATGAAAGACAATCGTGGTTTTGAAAAGGTTATCGCATCACAAAACGAACAAGAAGAGAAAGATATGATTGTGGAGTTTTTTAACACCATCAACTATCTCAAACCAACCCTTGTTGGTGGTTATAACTCGGCGTTTTTTGATTTTCCGTTTATCCTCACACGAGCAACCATTCTCGGTTTGAATATAGATGAGATTGCAAAAACATTAAACCCCGAAAGTCCTCTTAAACAAAAGAAGGGTATACTCAAACTCGCCAACGAGATGGAGGATTATACCCAAACAATGATGTGGGGATACAACGTGGTAGATATTGCCCATGCAGTAAGACGAGCCCAAGCCATTAACTCTGACATCAAGAGTTGGGGTCTTAAGTACATAACCGAGTTTATTGGGGCAGAAAAAGACAATCGTGTTTATGTTAAGGGGGATAAGATTGGTAAAATCTATTTTGACAATAAGGACTATTACTTCAACCCAAAAACAGGTAAATATAAAGAAGTGGGGACGCCAGGTACAGAAAACCTGATGGAAAGGTTTCCCGGTCATTATGAAAAGGTAAACGGGGAATATATTATTGAGAGGTACCTCTATGACGATATTTGGGAAACCATGGTGGTGGATGAAGAATTCAATCAAGCCAACTTCCTTCTCGCAAAACTCGTTCCCACCACATACGAACGACTTTCTACTATGGGAACTGCAACACTATGGAAGATGATTATGATGTCGTGGTCATATAAACACGGACTAGCTATACCAAAGAAAGGGGACAAACGTTCATTTACAGGGGGACTCTCACGACTTTTGGCGGTTGGATACTCCACCAATGTACTTAAACTTGACTACTCGTCTCTATACCCCTCAATTCAACTCGTACATGATGTCTTCCCTAAGTGTGACGTGACAGGTGCGATGAAGAGTATGCTCAAGTATTTCCGTGATACCCGTATTAAGTATAAGAAGTTGGCCGCAGATTATTATGTGTCAGACCCAAAACTATCTTCACAATATAACCGCAAACAACTTCCGATTAAGATTTTCATTAACGCCTTCTTCGGTTCGTTATCCGCTCCACAAGTATTTCCGTGGGGTGATATGGATATGGGGGAACAAATTACGTGTACAGGCAGACAATACCTGAGACAGATGATTATGTGGTTTATGAAACGTGGGTATCAACCCCTCGTTATGGATACGGATGGTGTTAACTTCTCGGTTCCCGAAGGTCGTGATGAACATACATATGTTGGAAAAGGACTTAACGGTCTTGTAGAAGAAGGAAAAGAATATCGTGGTTCAGAGGCTGACGTGGCGGAATATAACGACTTGTTTATGAGGGGTGAAATGGGGTTGGATACTGACGGACAATGGCCAGCAACGATTAATGTGGCTCGTAAAAACTACGCTCTACTTACAGATAAGGGGAAAGTAAAACTTACAGGTAATACCATTAAATCCAAGAAACTTCAGACATATGTTGCTGAATTTTTGGACTCAGGACTTCGTATGTTGTTGGATGGTAAAGGACAAGAGTTTTTGGACTCTTACTATGAGTACGTGGGTAAACTATATAACAAAGAGATACCTATTGCAAAGATTGCAAACAAGGCTCGTGTAAAACAAACTATTGACGAATATAAAGTTCATATTACAAAAAGAACAAAGTCGGGTTCATTTATGTCTCGTCAAGCACATATGGAACTTGCTCTCGCAAACAATCTTAATGTGGGTTTGGGTGATACCATATATTATGTGAATAATGGTACCCGTAAGTCACACGGTGACGTGCAAAAGAGAAAAGATGAGGTTATAATTAATTGTTATCACGTAGATGAAAAGGAAATAGAAAACAACCCCGATAAGCTTGGCGAATATAATGTCCCACGGTATATAACCGCATTTAACAAACGTATTGAACCTCTGTTGGTCGTATTCTCTCCTGATATACGTGATGAAATTTTGATTGAAGACCCTGCAAATAGACCTTTCTTTACTAAGACTCAAACTATGTTGGTTAGGGGTTTTCCGAGAAAGGACGGTGACCAAGATACTTTAGATGAGGTTTTAACCTTATCAGATACTGAACAAGTGTTTTGGAATTCTGTGGGGATTGACCCATACTATATGTACGTGGACAATACTATGGACTTAGTTAATGAAGACTACGTAAAAAAGAATAAAACTATTATGAATTCTTTAGTCCATCAGACGACATAATATACCAATAACCTTTCATATATCTTAATTCTATAGAAGCACCTTTTTGTAGTTCTATTTCATTAAATTCTTCATCAATGTCTTCGTTTGATGTGATTAGAACATCTGTCATTGCTTTTATTGTTGTATGGTCTGTTGTTGACGAGTTAAGAGTGATTGTACAATAATCTACTCCCCTAACTATTAATGCGTCTTCTCCGTTTGTAGTATAATTTTCGGTTTCTATTATTGCACATTCAGAAGTTTTTACCTCTTTACCATTTATAAATTTTGTAGTAGGTACTGATTTAAAAATTGCCATATTAAATAGTATAAAATTGTCTTGGGAACGCCCTATATTGTAGGGATTTATTAAGATTTTCAGCCTCAGTTGCTTGTCTTTCCATCATTTTTTCAGGTCTAAGTCTTTCTAATCTTTGTGTTAACTCTTCGACTAGTTTTGACTTTTCGTCTTTTGATTCTGTGAGTAATGAATCATATTCTAATTGTATTTCAGAGTCTGGTGTTTTTAAATTACCTTGATATTTTCCTCTTACTCTACCTAAAGATTCTTTAACATAAGCGGTAAACCATCTTCTAACCCATGTCTGTCCTGGTGAGTTTATCTCATCCCATTTCATTTCATCTATAGGTATATCTGAAGGTAGTTTTACTATGTCAGGGTTTTCGGCCAAACAAGAATCTCTATCATCTGTTTCATAATACCAATACCAAACTTTGTATTGATTATACTGAATATTACCAAAATCAAATTTACCTCCAGGTACATTCATAAGATGAAGTGCTTTTTTACCATCGGGTAGCGCAGTAACTCTATAAGTTAATTCTCCTGAAATTATTCTTCTTTTAATATTAATATCTTGCATTCTAAGAAGAATATCAAAAGCGGGTGTAATAAAATAATTACCCATCGTTCCCATTTGGGAGAATCCTGCCGCCCCTCCTAAACCAATACCACCAAACCCACCAAATCCACCCATAAATGGGTCAAAGAATGCTGCGTCTAATTCTGAACGACTAAACCAAAGAAGTTCATTTAATTCCCTTCCTTTTGGAATTTCATAAATTTGTTGTCCTGGTACTAAATCAATATAGTCCTTTTTTAACACTGAGTCTCCACCTGCTTGTAGTCCAACAATCTTAGAATATGCGTATGTATACTGTGTTTCCCAATCTAAACTTCTTGTTACAAATGCTCTTGTAAGTGACTGCTCGTCTAAATTAAGACCGTATAAAGATGTCCATTGTGATTCTATTAACCAATCATTTACATATTGGGCGTAATCTTGAATAGAAAGTTCTAATAAAGAATCTAACATTTCATCTGTTATCTCTACACTTCTAATTGGTGCCCCTAACAAATGTTTTATTCTTGTATATAACTTGCTTCTTTGTGGTTCGTTAATTACTGACATACGACATTTTATTAATAAATATCAATAAAACAATAATTATCTGTTATTACTAATTAGGTTAAGTATTTCCTCCATAACATCACCTTTTCCTTCGTTATCTCCCATAACGGTCTCAAAGATATTCTTTTTCTTTGATAGTATGTCGTAGATGATGCCCTCTATAGTATTTTCAAAGATTGGATAATATACTGAAACGGAAAATTTTTGTCCATATCTATACGCTCGGTCTTCCGCTTGTGAGTGGTCTGAAGGTACAAAAGATAAATCATTCATTATAACGGCTTCTGCCGCTGTTAATGTAATACCTACACCCGCCGCTTTTAGATTTCCAACAAAAACTTTAATTTTATCGTTGTTTTGAAATTCATCAACAGAATGTTGTCTTTGTGGTTTTGACATCTTACCGTCAAGTTTTACCGATTCTTTACCAAAATGGTCATTTATTTTATTAAGGGTATCTGTAAAATTTGTGAATATAATTACTTTTTTTCCTTGGTCTATAATGTTTTGTGCAATCTCAATCGTGTCCTTAATCTTTTCTTCGGCAATTACTTGACGAACTTTCATTAGCTTTGAAAACTGAATTGTGAGTGATGACGACTCTTCTGATGAATTATACCAATCATAGTACTCACCCATCAACTTTTTATATTCTTTTGATTTTGTTCTCAGATATACGGGTGTTAAAATCTTTTCAGGTAAATCTAAAATATCTTCTTTTAACCTTCTCAAAACCTGCGGTTTTGTTCGGTCTCGGAGTTCTTCAAGGTTGGATGCTCCTGTGACATTCCAAACCTTTTTCGCTCCGACACTAAACTGATATCCCGCACAATATCTAATCGCATATGCCATCCAATTATCTGCGACGGGTGAGTCAACCAAATCCAAAAGGTTGTAGTAATTCATCGGTCGCGAAGTCATTGGTGTTCCTGTCAATAACCAAACCTTACCGACTTTTTTTGCAATGTCATTACCTATTTTTGTTCTTGCCGCTTTTACGTTTTGTATATAATGTGCTTCGTCCATAACCACCAAATCAAAACCATAATTTAAAATGTCTGATTTTTCAGGGTGTTTTGGGTCATGGAAGTTTTTAAGTATATCGTAGTTAATTATTGTATAATCTGAGGGCTCCCAATTCTTTCCTTCAATAATCGAAACCTCTTTATCGGTGTAATTTGAAATTTCTCTTTGCCAATTAATTTTTAATGATGCAGGACAAATAATCAAAGTTTTTTCTGCACCACTTTCTAATGATGCAATAACAGTAGATGTGGTTTTACCCAAACCCATATCATCTGCCAAAATATATTTGTCATTTCCTACAAGTTTTTCTATTGCCTCTTTTTGGTGTTCTAACGGAGGCCTATGAGAATATTTTGAATAGTCTATTTTAACTTCTCGTTGAGTATTTTTTTGTAGTGCGGCTTTTGGCAACCATATGTCCGATAATTCTTGTGACTCAAATAGTTTTCCCCATATATGGTATGACTTTTCTTTTTCTACCAAAAGTTTTTCAATATAAATTTTTTCGGGTTTTTTAGTGAGAAGTTTATCGTCCATAAGTTTTTGTCCAAAGTAACTATCCAATTCAACCCACTTTCTTGCAATTTTTGGGGTAGTGTCTTTAAACTTTAAAATATAGTCTGCTTGAGCACGAGTAAGTTTAAAATGATTAAACTTTTTCATTTTACCTTTTAACCGAAGGATATAATTATTATACCCTTCATATTCTTCGAGAACACGAAGAGCCCTAACTTCAGGCAAGTTATTTAAACTTTTATTTTCCAATTGGTACTTAAATACTACTAAATATAATAAATTTCTGAATATTTATCAATAATGACACAAAGAAAGGTACCAATTACGAGACTAAATAAATTCTTCAGTGGTGAAGATTTTGAATTAGATATTGCTATGGGTCGTGAGTGGCTTGAAGGTGATATGAATTTTACTTTAGTTTTATATAAGGTCGATAGACAAAAAACTAAGACGGATGACGTATACGGTGAAACAGTTGAAGATGGGATTAAGTTCCACCCTCCTGTTGAGTTTCGTGGATATGTTCAAATAGAGCAACCTGAAAACCAAGACTATGGTCAGAGTCGTATGACACAAATGGAACCTGGTAATTTAAAGGTAGGTGTTTATCAAGACTCTTTGGATGAACTTGGTATTGACATCGATTATGGTGATTATATTGGTTACTACGAAACTGAGTCTCGTGTTAGATATTACACAGTTGTTAATGATGGACGTGTTGTTAGTGATAACAAACATACTTATGGTGGATACAAGTCTTTTTATAGAAGTATTGTTGCGTCACCAGTAAACGATAATGAATTCAGAGGATTATGAATAGAAAACTTATAAAAGAAATCAGTAAGATGAAATCCCAAATGGGTTTAATTAAAGAAGATATTGGCGAAGAACTATTAGGTCTTCGTGTTATGGTATATTATAATTTACACAAACATACTTTTTCTGTAACCTACAATGGTAGAGTTGTTTTATATGCCGATTATGTTAAACTAAAGAACGTCGAATTTAGAGTAAGAGAGGGGGGTAAGGAAAAAGTGAGACAAGAAATGAGAAAAAATGTACACGCCTTTGTTATCGGTGATTTAGTCGACTACTGTCAGTATCCGTGTGAAAATATGCCGCCTGAAACTAATGATAAAGTAATTACATATAATCCATACAAATATGATTCATTTGTTAGAAAAGACACTGAAGAGCCGGTATATAAGGCAAATGAGATTGATATGATTAATACAAAAAATAAAATTTTCCATATTAACGAGATTGTTGAGTAATGGCATTTCCTAAAAAAATAAAGAAGGACCTGAAGTTAACTCCCGATAAAATTTTATTAGACAGGAGAGAAGAACTTCTTGAATATATTCAGGAAGACGGAACTTATCTACCTAAGAGTGTTTTACATGCAGATTTAGATAGGGGTATGTTAGATTTTGTTCGTGATGATTTAGAAATGGTAGCTGACGGTAAAAAAGTTAACCCAATAGATATTATAACAACAACACAAAATTGGTCTCAATTTACAGAAACTTGGAGATTTCAAGATTTAGATAAAAATATTAAGCCTCCTTTTATTGCAACTGTAAGACAACCTGACGTAAAATACGGTTCTAATCCTTCACTACAATATACAATACCTAATAGAAAACAATTCTACTATGCAAAAGTTCCAACGTGGGACGGACAAAGAAAGGGGATGGATATATACAAAATACCACAACCAGTCCCTGTGGACATTACATATAACGTAAAAATATTTTGTACAAAAATGAGACATTTAAATGAGTTTAATAAACTTGTTTTACAAAAGTTCTCATCAAGACAATCATACACTTTTGTTAAAGGTCATTATGTTCCTATTATACTAAATAATGTATCAGACGAATCAGTTTTGGATATAGAAAAGAGAAAGTACTACATCCAAAATTATGAGTTTTTAATGATGGGATTTTTAATCGATGAAAAAGAATTTGAGGTTTTGCCTGCAATAACTAGAGCTCTTACGTTATATGAAGTAGACACTAGTAAAAAATCTAGGAGGGTCGAAAAACAACCAGAAAACCCTGATAATTTTGACTTTGATATTATTTTTAGGGAGGGACTAACTGAATTAAATGAAGTGTATAGATATACAGTAGACTTATCTGTTTTAGATACAGATAATATAGATTCATTTTCAGTTTACATGAATAATGATTATATCGGTGACAATTTATCTTTAATACAAATTAATACTAATGATAGAATTAGTATTAGTGTAGTAAAAGAAGATGACAGCAAATCTTCTAAAATTAAAACGAGAGCAAGACTGTTATAACCTATTCTCCATATATATCTATATCTTCTTTACAGTTTTCTTCAATTATTTTTTCAACAAACCTATACATTTTCAATCCCTTATTTTTACAATAATTTTTTAATAAGTTATGGTGATACTCAGATATCTTTAAATTCTTAATTTTCATATTATTATACGTTATTTTTAAAAGGTAGAAAAAAGGCAGAAAAAATAGCACCTAACAAATAAATATAACGCCATTACATTTGTACTTTCGGTTTTTTTCTAATATTTATGATAAAATAAATTAAAAGAAATTAAAAAAAATGGCAACATCTAACAAAGTTTTCGTTTCTCCGGGTGTATACACATCGGAAAGAGATTTAAGTTTTGTGGCTCAAAGTGTCGGTGTAACAACGTTGGGGATTGTGGGAGAAACCTTATCAGGTCCTGCATTTGAACCAATATTCATCTCAAATTTTGATGAATTTACCGCATACTTTGGTGGCACAAGTCCAAATAAATATGTAAATACTCAAATACCTAAGTATGAGGCGGCATATATAGCAAAGGCTTATTTACAACAGTCAAACCAATTATTTGTAACAAGAGTTTTAGGTTTATCAGGTTATGACGCCGGTCCTTCATGGTCTATTGCTACTGTTGGTAATGTCGATAAATCAACGGTTGGGGTTTCTTCGACCGTATCCGCAGTAGATATATCATACAGTGGAACCCAAAGTGCCGCATCTACAGTAGAAATTACTAACTATTCCGCATTACCTGCAGGTATCAAAAATTATTTTACAGACCCTTACACAACTTTTAGTGGTGGTGAATCTACTTTAAAATCAGATTTAGAAAATCTTTTATATACTGATATATTAGATATGTTAGATGATGGTAAAACCGCTTATATTTTTGGTACTTTGTCTGATACAAGCTTTAATGGTTTAACAGGTGCTTCTGTTAATTATACAGGAAATACTAATGTTTTAGGTGTAAGTGGATTAACTGATTCAGACGCCGATTATGAAGCGTCAGAAAATGACGCATGGTATTACGCGTTATTCCCAAGTCCTTCAGGAAATGATTATACGGGTTATGGATTTGGTGCGATAACAACGGCATTATTGGATGTTGGTAGTGGTGTATACAACGGCTCAGCAACTGTTTATATAACACAATTCTCAGGAACCGCAATACAGGATTACCACAATATGATTGTCTCAACATTACGTTCAAGAGGTATTGTCACATACGGAAGTGATGACGGTCCTGTATATCAAGTATCAAACTTAAGTGATGTGACATTAAACACTAGCGGTGTTTACTCAGCGTCAACTAAAAATCCATTTGCAACTTTTGAGATTTCGGGTATAACTAAGGACAGTGAAACATTTACATTTAAAACTTCATTTGACTTAGGCGAAACTAACTATATAACTAAGGTTCTTGGACAAAGTAATTTTGCAAAACCAAGAACTGAGGTACCTTTATTTGTTGAAGAAAATTATTACAACTTACTAAACACTGGTTATAGAGAAGGTAAGATTAGAGGTATTAAGACCGACTTAGTTGAACTAAATGGTGCTAGAGACGACAGTGATAATACTGGTATTGGTTGGTATTTAGACCAATATCAAACACCTTCAACTCCTTACGTTGTTTCAGAATTAAGAGGTAATAAAGTTTATGACTTATTTAGATTTATTACAATATCTGACGGTAACTCGGCAAACAGAGAGGTAAAGATTTCTATAGTAAATATCTCATTCAATAACCAAAGTTTTGACGTAATTGTAAGAAACTTTAATGATACTGATGCAAATCCATCAGTGTTGGAAAAGTTTACAAATTGTACATTAGATATATCTCAAAATAGTTATATCGGTAAAAAGATAGGTACATCTAACGGAGAATTTGAGTTAAAGTCTAGATACATTATGATAGAAATGAATGAGGACGCACCTATAGATGCTCTACCTTGCGGATTTAGAGGTTATCAAACAAGACAGTACTCAACATTTAAATCTCCATACTTATTATATAAAACAAAGTACGATGGGGCTGGTGATGTATTATTTAATCCTCCGTTTGGTAGTGCCAACGGAGATAATTTAACAAGAAGTGGAGGAGATAACGTAAGAAAAACTTACTTAGGTGTTTCAAATACTGTAGGTATAGATGTTGACTTCTTATCATACAAAGGTAAACAAAATCCAACAAACTTAGATACTGCAACTGAATCAAGTTCTTGGGCTTACCTAACAAAAGGTTTCCACATGGATTCTGGAGCAACTATTGTCACAATACCTGATTCATATACAACTTCAGGTGAAAGTGCTTTTGAAGTGGGTGTTACTTCATTTAATTCAGAACCATCTAGTGAAACAGACCCATATTACAAGTTAAATGCACGTAAATTCACTTTAGCACCTTCTGGAGGTTTTGATGGATGGGACATTTACAGGGAGTATAGAACTAACGCTGATAGATATACTCTAGGTAATACAGGTTTCTTAAAAGGAGCGGCTCCGAGTACAACTTATCCGTCAGCAACAGGATGGGGGGCGTTTAAGCCGTTTGTTGGTCCTGATAAACAAAATTGGGCAAATACTGACTATTACGCATATTTGTGGGGTCAGTATACATTTGCAAATCCCGAATCAGTAAACATAAACATATTTACAACACCAGGTATTGATTATGTAAATAATTCTAATCTTGTTGAATCGGCTATAGATTTGGTCGAGACAGATAGAGCGGATTCGGTTTACATTTGTACAACACCTGACTATAATATGTTTGTACCAACAACAGCAAACTTTACTACTGACTTTATTTATCCTGAAGAAGTAATCGATAATTTAGAAGAAACAGGAATAGACTCAAACTATACTGCAACTTACTACCCATGGATATTAACAAGAGATTCTGTTAACAACACTCAAATTTACTTACCACCAACAGGTGAGGTAGTTAGAAATTTAGCGTTAACAGATAATATCGCATTCCCATGGTTTGCTTCAGCTGGTTACACAAGAGGTCTAGTTAATAGTATAAAGGCACGTAAGAAACTAACGCAAGACGATAGAGATATACTATATAAAGGTAGAATTAACCCTATCGCGACATTCTCTGATGTTGGTACAGTAATTTGGGGTAATAAAACTTTACAGGTTAGAGAATCAGCACTCGACCGTCTAAACGTCAGAAGATTGTTGTTACAAGCACGTAAGTTAATTTCAGCAGTAGCAGTAAGATTGTTGTTTGAACAAAATGATGACCAAGTAAGACAAGAGTTCTTAGATTCAGTTAACCCAATCTTAGATTCAATTAGAAGAGATAGAGGTTTAATTGACTTTAGAGTTGTTGTTCAAAACACTCCTGAGGATTTAGACGCCAACCAATTAGTTGGTAAGATTTATCTAAAACCAACAAGAGCACTTGAATTCATAGATATTGAATTCTTGATTACTCCAACAGGAGCATCTTTTGAGGATATCTGATAATTATATAATGGGGGATACTTCGGTGTCCCCCATTTATTACATTTAATTAAACGTTTAATAAAAAAATAAAAATATGGAATTTAAAAAGAAAGTTCTTAGAGAAGCACTAGAAGTTAAAGACAATGGTGTAAAAACTTATTCTGAAAAACCTCAGAATATTATCGTTACTGAGTCTCAGTTAGAAAGATTGATTGAAAAATTGAACAAATAATATGAGTCTTAAAAAAATTATAAGAAGAAATCTTAATAACCTAAGGGAGGGTATAGAAGAAGGTCAACCTGATTTAAAGTATTATGCTTTTGATTGGGATGATAATATCGTTATAATGCCAACCCAAATTATGCTACAATCAGAACAAGGTGGTGAAGTCGGTATGTCTACAGAGGACTTTGCTGAGTACCGTCAAAAAATAGGTAAGGAACCTTTTGATTATAACGGAGAAATGATTGTCGGTTATGCGGAAGACCCCTACAGAAATTTTGGTGTTCAAGGGGATAAGAAATTTATTGTGGACTCCTTATTAGCTCAACCAGGTCCTTCATGGGACGATTTTGTTGAGTGTATTAATGGGGGGTCTATATTTGCAATAATAACCGCAAGGGGTCATACTCCGACCGTATTAAAAGATTCTATTTATAATTTTATTGTAACTAACCATAATGGTATCAGTGCGGAAACTTTAATTCAAAACCTAAAAGAATACCGTGACTTATCGGGAGAAGTAATGAGAGATGACCAATTATTGATTAAAGAGTATTTGGACATGTGTAAGTACCATCCTGTGACTTATGGTGAGGGGTCCGCTTCTAACCCTGAAGAAGGTAAAATAAAAGCATTAAGAGAATTTATTAACTATGTTAAATATCAGAGCCAGAAACTAGGTCAAAGAGTTTCATTTACTAATGATGTTACTAACAATTTTGTTCCACAAATTGGTTTTTCTGATGATGACCCAGGTAATATTGAATCTATAAAATCATTTTTAGAAAAAGAATTTGAAGATGAAAATCCAGTTAAAACTTATTTAACAAAAGGAGGAGAGAAAAAAGAAGTTTAAATTTCTTAAGTCTGGATTCTAGTTAAGGATTTTACAATGAAAAAAGTAAAAGTAAAGAGAAAAAAGTTTTAACATGATATTTATAATTAAATAAACACGAAAAATTTAAAACCAAAATACTATGGCTGATTTATTAATGAAAATGCCCGTCCCTTATGAGCCCAAAAGGAAAAACCGATTTATACTAAGTTTTCCTTCTTCATTAGGTATTAACTCATGGTACGTTGAGTCTACATCAAGACCTCAAGTCAGTATCAACCCAACAGAAATTCCATTCTTAAACACATCAACTTATGTTGCTGGTAGATTCACATGGAACACGATTAACGTTACGTTTAGAGACCCTATTGGTCCTTCGGCGTCACAAGCCCTTATGGAATGGGTTAGATTAACTGCAGAATCAGTTACAGGTCGTATGGGTTATGCCGCGGGTTACAAAAAAGACCTTGACCTTGAGATGTTGGACCCAACAGGTGTTGCTGTTGAAAAATGGATATTGCAGGGTACATTCTTAACTGATGTAAATTTTGATAGTTTGGGATATAGTGATGATGCGTTGGCTACAATCACCGCGACATTACGTCCTGATAGATGTATTTTGGTTTACTAATACTATTGAAAAAAAATCAATAAGTTATATATTTAACCATAGGGTTCATTCCCTATGGTTTTTTTTTAACTAAAAATTATGGAAGATAATACAAGACAATACGGACAACAAGATTTTAATTTACCTCACGATGTGTTAATTTTACCATCTAAGGGTAAATTTTATAAAAACAAAAAAAAATCACTAAAGGTTGGGTACCTTACCGCTCAAGACGAAAATGTATTAGTATCATCACCAAATAATGACACAATAATCAAAACTTTAGTTAAAAATAAAATATATGAACCCGACTTCAATGTGGACGACCTGTTAGAAAGTGATTTAGAGGCAATATTAATATTTTTAAGAAACACCTCATTTGGCCCTGAATATAATTTTAGATTAAAGGACCCTAAAACATCTAAGGAATTTACTAAAACTGTATTGTTAGATGAATTAGATATTATAGAACCAAAAATTGAACCTAATTCAGACGGTCTTTTTGAACTAACTTTACCAAAAACTGGAAAAAATATAGTATGTAAATTACTTAATATAGGTGATATAAATGAACTAACAAGATTAACTGAATCTTACCCTGATGGTGTTGTCGCACCTGTCGTAACCAAAAGACTTGAAAAATATATTGTATCCATAGAAGGGAACAATAATAGAGAAGAAATTAGTAAATTTGTTATGTCTTTACCTATTGCTGACTCCAAACACATAAGAAACACATTAAGAGAATGTGAACCACGATTAAATTTAAATCGTACAGTTAACGCCCCGTCAGGAGAAAAAGTGGATATTAGAATCACTTTTGGGGCGGAGTTTTTTCGTCCTTTCTTCTGAATATAGAATAGCTCTGCTTGATGAAATCTACTATCTATGTCGACACGTAAATATGTCGTATATGGATGTTATGAATATGCCTACATACGAAAGAAAATACTTTATAAATAAATTAAGTGACGAATTTAAAAGAAAATCAGAAGCCATAGATAAAGCTAAAAGTAAAAGGTAAATATTTATAAGAATATCAAGACTATATGGCTAACGGAGAAAACATAAAGGACCCAACAGACGAATTTGCAAAGAATGTAGATAACTCTACACAAACGGTAGAAGGATTAGCAGATTCATTTAATTATGCTGAATATAGCATAAAGAGTTTAGGAAAGACGTATAGAACGGCTTTAGACCCCACAAATATATTAAAAACAAAAATTGCCTTAGAAGATATGACAATGACTCTAACACGAGAGTCAATGGGTCAAACAAAGGCTATATCTGAAGGTATTGAAAAGGCAGTTGCTAAAGCGACTTATGAGACATCATTGTTTGGTATTAATGTAGATGACAATCTAAAATTAATGCAAGAAATCAACGAAGTCATGCAGGTTAATACATTGTTAAGTTCTGAACAAATAACCAATATGCAACTATTGGGTAGAAGTGCTGGAATTTCAGGTAAAGAAATTTCAACCATGGTTATGGGATTTAAAGACCTTGGTGTTGGTACTGACGAAGCCATAAAAAATATTCATAATATGGGACAACAAGCCCGTTCTTATGGTATTAATGTTTCACAATTTATGGGTAAAATTAGTGAAAACATAAAAAAACTAAGTGCGTATAACTTTAAAGACGGAATACAAGGATTTAGTAATATGTTGGCTAAGGCTCAGGCATTAAGAATAGATGTTAGTCAAACATTTAAAATAGCTGAAGATTTACTTGCACCTGAAAAGGCGATTGAAATGGCTGCAGGGTTTCAGATGGTTGGAGGTGCGGTTGGTGCTTTAGGTGACCCATTCAAACTGTTACATATGGCACAAACAGATGTTGCAGGACTACAAGATGAGTTAATAAAAGCGTCTGAAAGTGCAGTTACTTTTAATGAAGAAACGGGTGAGTTTGATATTCCTGTAACTGAAATGTATCGTTTGAAAGAGATGGCTCAGATGACAGGAAAGTCGTATGAACAAATGGCAGATGAGGCGATTAAGGCGAAACAAAGAACTGAAAAATTAAAATTACTTGAAAACGCTGTTGGAGGATATACTGAAGAACAAAAAGAATTAATTGCTAATTTATCTGAATTTGGTGAAAACGGTGAGTTAAAAATAAAATTACCGGGTATGGATGAAATGGTTGACGCTAGTTCGTTAACTAAAGAACAGTTAGACCAATTAGATGACCTACAAAAAGACCAAGCAAAATCGGCTGAAGAAGTTTCTCGTGAAATAAGAGACATTAACAAAGAACAATTATCAGTTTTACAGTCATTAAAAGGGACTAAAGCCGAAATTGGTGCGATATCTTTATTAAAAGCTGAGGACACACAAGCATATGGTGATATAGCGGACGTTTTTGGTGAAATAGCATTAACACAGAGTGATAGAGTTAGGAGTTCAGTTGAAAGTACAGAAATGGAAACACAAGGGACACTGATGACTCAAATGATTGAGGAAGGGTTCTCAAATCCAACAACCATACAAGCATATGCTGCGGGACAATTAAGTCTTATTAATCATGTTTTTGGTAATGTACCCGAATTTTTCGACCAAGTTAATTTAGGTTTAGATGAAGAAAATATTTTTAAAGATGCCGAATTACTTGATAAATTTGGTGAATCATTAAAGAAATTTGGAATTGATGTGGGTGGAATAGATGTTAATGCGTTTAACACTTTAACAGATGGGTTATTAAATAGTTTTAATAAATTATACCTTGAACAAAATACGGGACAAAACACTGGTCAAAATACAGATATAAGTGAAAATAACGATATTAGTAATTTAAATGAATCGGTAGAACCAATAAACAAACCTGAAAACAGTGGTGTAGTTGAGGTTACACCTGTATTAAATACAGACACGAATATAGACTACGCCAACACACAAGAAACAAGTTCGCCGATAGAGATGATAAGAGAAGGTGAGGTTAAAGTTAATGGTAATATTAATTTAACTCTAAATGGTACGGATTTACAAAAAATTGATGTGGTGCAACTAATGAATAATCCAGAATTTAAATCGCAGGTGTTGAAAATAGTTTCAGGTACAGAAACAACATACGCATAAAATTAACAATTAATCTATTTATCTATAAATAGAAATATTATGCCGAGTGAATTAACTTTTAACGCTACAGAGAGTTTTAGAAGAAAACTTTTAGTTAGAAATTTACCACCCTATAAAGAGGGGTACAAGGGTGATGAAAAACCTGGTGAATTTGAATTCTCGGTAAATGATATTGGGGTTATTGATTCGGGTAACATACAGGATATAGGTGATATACAGGAGAGTAAATTATACGTTAAAAATAAATATGGACCCGAAAACACTAAAGGGTTTGGAGATACCGTAAATATTAATAATAATAATCAAACGGAATCAAACTATGGTGAATATGAGTACTTTAGTTCTGAACCATCTATAGATACAGAAACATCACAAAAAAGAGCAGAGATAAAAAACCAATATCTTCCTGAAGAGGGTTACACAAAACTAATTAATATTGAAGATATTGAGAGGATTATAGAAAGTAGAGGAAATTACTACACGTTTATATTCTCAACGTATAACCCCGGAAGTATTTTAAATGATTTAAACCCACTCGGTTCTAATGGTAATTTATCACAAGATTCTGATTTAGCTAAAATAGGTGCGGAGTCATTAAAGAGTGAGTTTTTAAATAGAATTGCATTTGAGACTAGACAACAAACATTAGGTAGGGTTAATGCGCTTGACGCATTATCAGACCCTTTTGACGCGTTAGCAATTGTCACTGGAAATAGAAGTGTAATTGAAAAAGACTATCACATATCTGTACCTGAAAATATAATAGGTAAAGGGCTGGATTTTATAAGCAGAGTTACTGGTGTGTATTCACCGTACTCATGGATTGCGGGTGACTATTTTTCACCTGAAACAAAACAAACTTCAGAAGAGCAAGCAACAATAGGAGGACTATTTTCTAAAAGAGATAAACTCAAAACACAGTCAAATAAGAGAGCTTCAGACCTGATGCTTAAAAGCACTGGTAAAGGACAGTCAGGGAGACTATTTTCTAATTTATCGTACAATAAATTTAGACCGGACTATCAAGAGACGAATTCAAAAGCACCCGTTGGCGACTATTACTTAGGAAGTAAAATATTATCAGTACAAGACATAATATCACCACCCGACGCTTTACCTGTGGATAATAGGGGTAATAAAATAGATATACCTGTAAGGGGTTATGGTGAGTTAGGTACCTTATATGAAAATAAAGAAGCTACAAATAATTTTAGTTTCGGATTAAACGGTAGTAAGTTTATTCCAGGTAGTGAAACATATACTAATAGTAGTTATGATAGTAAAAGACTACAAGGTGGTTTCACTTGGATTACAGACGAGTCATCTAAAGGGGCAAAAAAGGCGCCGACAAGAGGTGGAGGTGTAAACGGTCAAGTACAAACACAAGGTAATGTTGATGACCTATTAAATAGCTTATCCAACTATGGAAGTACAACAAATGTTGATAATGGATATGACTCAACACCAAAATCAAGTTCATATAATTTTACTAAGGGGTCAATTTTAGATAATACCCAAAAAATAATATTAGCTTCAGACGCATTACAAGGACCAAAAAAATTACAACATGTCGGTAATGCTATTAATCAAATCTCTAAAGTTTTTAATGATGGTACTAGAGAAATGACAAAAGGTTCTATGGTGTATAAATATGAAGATTTAAGTAGTGGTAGAATTGTAGGTACTGAATACTGTAGGGTTTTTAGTAAAGATAGAACATATTCACATAATAAAGACTTACAAAAAGATAAAGGTGCAGTAAATGACTATAGAAAGTTTTCTAATTCTGTTTTAGATAACACATATAATTTAAATATTGCCCCTATGAGGGGTAAATCGTCCACAAACATAAAAGACGGAAGCGTAAAAAAGTACATGTTTTCAATAGAAAACTTAGCATGGAGGACATCAAATAAAAAAGGATATACATACCAAGACTTAGCGGTTTGTGAAAGAGGACCAAATAAAGGTAGGATTATGTGGTTCCCACCTTACGACCTAAAAGTTTCAGAAACTAACTCAGTTAATTGGACAACTAATGAATTTTTAGGTAGACCAGAACCTATATACACATACAATAATACAATGAGACAGGGTACACTAAGTTGGAAAATAGTTGTAGACCACCCATCAATCTTAAATGTTATTGTTGATAAGGAATTAAAAAATAAAACAAAATCTGAAATTAATGATATAGTGGATTCTTTCTTTGCTGGATGTAGGGATTATGACATGTATGATTTAGCAACAAGGTTTCCTCAGTTTACTATGTCAGATATATATGAAATATTATCAGAAACACAGAATGTTGAAACCGCATATACATATATGGAGGAAATACCTCGTGTAGATGTTATAGAAACTACACCAGTTATAGAGGATTATGTTAAAAAAACAGAACCTGAAGACTATAGTTTCTTTTATTATTTCCATCATGATATACCGGGTCCACAAAATGCGACCTCAACAACCGCAGATAAACCATACAGTGAATCTTTAAGTGATTACTTAGGTCTTAGGTCTAAGTACGAAGAAAGATGTAAAGACAGTTATAAGGAAGAAAGTTTATTTTTTATAGATAATTTTGTTACAAAAATAGAACAAAATACAATTGAACTATTAAATAAAATAAAGGATGCGGTTAATGAAAAGGCTAAAATTAATATTGTTATTTATGGTTCTGCATCTGCACCTGCATCCGAAACCTATAACTCAGCACTTTCTAAAAGAAGAATTAATAGTGTTAGAAGTTATTTAGAAAACCTAAAATTTGATAGTGAAAATAATACACTAAAAAAATATATAGATGAGGGTTATGTTACAATAACCGAAAGTGCACAAGGAGAAAATGCAGATGTATACACACCCGATGGGGCGGGACCTTATGATTGTACAGAAAATTTCGCAGACGTAACCGACTCGATATACACCCCAACTGCTATGGCATGTAGGAGATGTAGAATAGATGTTCAAGAAACACCCCCATCACCCGAAGATAGAAAACCTGAACCAACATATGAAGAGATAGTAACTTTTGATGAAGTTGAAAGAACAGGATATACCTCAAGTCAAGTAGTAAGTTCAAGTGCGTCAACTAGAAACGATGTAGCGAAAAGAATACTTAGAAGATTATTAAGTGAATGTGATTATTTCGATATACTAAAAGAAGATAGTCCATTGGTGTATGAAGGAATACAAGATAAAATAAAATTCTTCCAACCGGCATTTCACTCTATAACACCCGAAGGACTTAATAGTCGACTTACTTTCTTACAGCAATGTTTAAGACCTGGAGACACCATACCCGTAATCGGTCCTGACGGTAAACCTAAAAAGGGTGGAATACAAAATACGGCATTTGGTGCACCACCAATCTGTATATTGAGAATAGGGGACTTTTACCATACTAAAATCGCCATAAATCAAATGTCAGTAAGTTTTGACCCACTAATACTTGATTTAAACCCGGAAGGTATTGGTGTACAACCAATGATTGCAGATATTAGTATGTCTTTTTATTTCATTGGTGGTCAGGGATTACAAGAACCTGTTACAAGGTTACAAAATGCCTTATCATTTAATTATTATGGTAATACTGAAATGTATGACGACAGAGCAGTCCCGACTGAAGATAGGGATGAAGTCAATAATCAGGTAATGAGAAAAATTGAAGAAATTCAAGGATTCAGTGTAAAAGATGGTGAGGTTGAAAGACCTGAAGAGGCGGGAAACACTATAGGTGAGATAATAAGTACTGATTTAGATATAGAAAACAACACGGTTACGGGTCAAATAAAATACAAAGAAACTGTTAAGGAATTAGTTAAAAAGTCCGAGACCTATGCCCAAGGTATGGGAAGTACCCTTGAGGAAATATCAAAAAGTAATTCGTTAATAGGATTATATTATTTTAGTAAAAATACTAAATATTTTTATGGTGAAATGACGGGTTACTTTGATGGGAATGATGAATTTCCTATGAATATTTTTGGTAAACCAGAACAAATACAAAATGAAATGTCAACCTTATCCACAAATTTAATTAGTGATGTTGACAATAATTTAAATCCATTTTTAAAGGATATTGAACAATTTGATTTTAAAAGTACTGATAAGAAAAAATTTAAAAGAAACCTTAAAACTTTTATAAATAATGCGGTTCTTGAGGCTGAAGAAAATTTAAACTCACAAATTGGTTCATTAGTTGATAATCAGTTAAGTTTAGTGAGAGTTATAGATAAAATTAATTTAATTCATACAAAAACAGATGGGTTTAGAAATAAATCGGGCAAAAACATATTGTTTGATTTATCGGGTACGACAGACGTTGATGTATCATCAACACAAAGTAATACAATGGATGAATTCATTTATGATGTACAAACTGTTGGTATAGATTTAACTAATTTCTACATAAAAATAACATCAGATAGTGATGATTCATTAGTTAATAACACTAAAGATAATTTATATGAAGGATTTTTAACTGGTGATTTTGACACTGAACCACAGACAAGATTTTGTACTGTTGCTTATTCACATATAATTAATGACCCTGAAGGATTTGCGAACCAAATTTTAGGGGAAGAATTAAAAGAAAAAACAGAGTGGGTTTCTTATGTAAATAAGATTATTTATGGTGTCGATGCGGTAACTATAGATATCGGTGTTGGAGCTATGTTTGAAGACGGTACAAACACAATAGAAGTTTTATCTCCCGATGTACCCGGTTTATTAGATGAATATAATAAATTAAAAACCGAGACATCAAAGAAAGTTAACACGTTTAAAAATGACAATAGTGTTAAAAAGTTCACATTATATGACCCATTTAATTTAGATAAAGAAAGGGTATTTGATTATATACAAGAAAATGATAGCACTTTCAATTCTACAAAAAATGACTACTTTAATAAAGTATATGAAGGTATTAACGGAGGAGACTTAAATAAATTTAATCAAAAATACACCTTTAATTAATGCAGTACTATAATAGATATAAGGATTTTTTAATTAATGGTAAGCAAACTGTTGTGCCTTTTGTAAATATAGAATCTAAACCTACCGATAAAAGGTATATTTATCGTATTGGTAAAAGTAGGTTAGATAAGATAAGTTATGAGTTTTATGATTCACCATATTTTGGATGGTTAATATTGGCGGCAAATCCTCAGTACGGAGGATTAGAAAATAACATTAATGATGGGGCTATTTTATTTGTACCTTTTCCATTAATTGACTCATTACAAGACTATAAAAAAGCATTAGATACACACTTCTTCTACTATGGCAGGTGATAAGTTATTTAACAACCAAAACGTATATGTTGAGACAGATTACGAAAACATTATAATTGTTGACCCAAATAAAGTTGTCGACAAAAATAATAAGGTGCAAGAAAGGCTGGTTAACCATGAAGAACTTGTAAAATATGTCAACTTAGAGGCGAAGGTTTTACCTAGAACTAAATTGGTGGTTGGAGATAACTTTGACGATACCATAGAAAACCTAAGAATAGGTACTATGAGTAACGACGACCAAAGGAAGATAAATTTTGTGTTTCCTGATGATAAAGATGGATATGATACCTCTTGGACAGAAGAAATAACAGGAAATGATTCACTTCAAGGTAAGGGGTTAAATCAAGGACAAACAATAGAGGTGGGTAGTGGAGAAAACAAAAAAGTAATTAGAAAAATATCCAATCCTGAAGACACACAATTACTTGGTATCACAAATGTACAGGTAAAAATAAATACTGCATTTGCACCACAAGTAACCATTGAAATGGTGGATATACAAGGAAGAACATTGTTTGAACAAGGTGAAAACTCACCGTATAGTGCATTTATGCAATTACCATACCCACTATTCATTTTAACTATAAAAGGATATTTTGGTAAGGCAGTAAAGTATGAATTAATGTTAAAAGACTTTAATGCCAGATTTGATTCTTCTGATGGTAATTATAAAATAACAACAAACTATATTGCTCGTACATACGCGATTTTATCTGACATATCTATAAATAATTTATATACCTTTCCTCATATGTTCCAAAAAACAGGTGAGATTGAAGGGAATACGACGACACAAACCAACACTGCAGGACTAAACAACACAGAGATTAATACAAGACAATCCACTAAAGGTCTTGAAATATTAAAACAAGTTTATAGTGAATATAGGTCTAAAGGATTAATAGGGGACGACTTTCCAAATCAACAGGGATATCCATTAACCCTTTCTGTGTTAGAGAAAAAACTGGAGAAATTTGAAAATTACGTAATGCAGGCGTATGGTAAAGAAGATATGTCTGTTTTGAATGATATTGGTGCTTTTAGTAAAACTATAAATGATTTCAGGAAAAAAGTTTTTGGAGCCAACAGTGAATGGTTTTCTAAATATATTGACATTAATAATGTATTAATACCTTTACAAAATAATGAACCTGTACTTTATGGATTTAAAAAAGAAATTGATTTACAAGGTAAAAAAGATGCAATCGCCGAATTAAAAAATATAATTAATGAGTATAACGAATTAATTAATAATGACCCCACATTCGGTAGTAAAGGTAGTTGTGTAATAGACAATCAAAAAGTTGACAGCAGTCTATCCTTCAAAGTCGGGATAAATAATTTTTTAAAAAGTCTTGATGGGTTAGATAATATTGATATTAAATTAACTTACGCTAAAAGGAATAATGTTATAAATAATGATGAATTAGTTTTAAACACATTTAGGTCAAACTTAGAAAAACAATACTTTATCGATAGTATGACATTGGACGCTAAAACTTATGAAGTGGTAGATGATGGTAATAACTTATTTTTTAAATTTGGTAATATTAATGGAAGTGCTAATTTAGCGTCAAATACGATACTAAAAAAATTACAAGATTTAGAACAAAAATTCCAAGCTCAGAAAAAAATAATTGAAGATTTACTTTCGGAGGCATTAGCTAAGAAAATAAAATCACCGTCAGGTCTTGGATTCAACCCAACAATAAAAAATATTATGGCGGTAATAGCTGCCAATACCGACGCCTTTTTTAGGTTAATGGATAATGTTCATGAAAATTCTTGGAGACAAAGAAATAATCCTATAAGGTTGAATGTTATATTGGGTGGAGATAAAAGTTTAGGTACTGATAGTAAAGATAATGTACAAGAAGTTGGTGATAATGGATTACCGTCTGATACTAATGTTATTTACCCGTGGCCACAATACTTTGAAATAACTAATGATGAAAATGGAAACCCACAATATGAGGATAAATATCCAGGAGACGTAAATTCAATTAACACCACACAGGGATATAGATATGATGTTTGGCCTGAGGTTGAATTTGTTGAAGAATATATAAGGGCTGCGATTGAGATAGAGGAACAAGAAATTGACACAAACAACCCAAACGAAGCTAGCGTCACACCATACGTTTCAGTTAACTCTCTATTGTTTCCTTATAGTAATAATATATATGAAAACAAATCTATAGTTCCATTTTTATATGAAATTCTTGAAAGAACCATGGTAGATTCGACATATACTAATTTATATAAAGATAGTGGTTATGAGGACTCAATATATGGTGTTATTGGTGATTTTGAAAACTTAAATATTAGTACCGCGTCTTCAGATTCATTGGAACTAATACAATTGTTAAAGAATTTTTCTTTTAGTTATGAAAATTTATTAAGATACCTTAAATCAACATCAGGTGGGGGAAGTTGGAATATGTTTGTTAGAAACGAATATATAACACCATATATAAAAAATTCACTCAAAAAAGATTATGGGTTATATAATAGTAGCTTTATATCTGATTATTCCACTAGTGTAGAGGGCTCTACAGAATCTGTTGAAAAATTAAGAAAATATTTAAAATCTAATAAATCTAATGATATTTCATTTTTAGACAAATATCCGTTTACCGATTTAAATTGGTTAAAAAGTAACTTATCTGAAGGTGAAAAAATAAGTAGCGAGGTTGATGCAAATAATACATCTAACATTTATAATTTTATAGACACTAAAAAGACTATATCTACTTTTGACATAAATGAAAATGATTTAGACAAAAAAGTTTTTACATATTTTGAATGGATAACAAATGTAAGTGGAAATCCTGAACAAGGAGGTACACCACCAGAAGATTTAGTTAATACACAAGCAAATCCTAACGTAACATCTAATAATGGTGCAATTAATTACTACCTAAGTAGAACAGAAAAAAAATTACTTTTAACTGAATCATATATTGACTATGGTAAAAATTATGATACCACAGTTAATAATATAGTGGCAACACAAACCACGTCATTGTTAAACACACCATATTTTGTAAATGCCTTTATTAAAGGAGTAGAAAGACATAAAAACGGAGAAGAAAATCCATATGTTGCATTAGGGTACCTATACTTAAACTCGTTACCATTAGCGACACTTAGAGAAAAATTCAAAAGTTTTGGTGATGGTCTCACAACTAATTTAGACTATATTTTTGCCGGTTTAAATAAATTTTCGGCAATACATAAATTACCATATCTTTGGATTTTAAAATACGGTTCTATTTGGCATAGATATAAAAAGTATATTGAAAATGGAAATGATATATTGAGTGATATATGGGAAGACTTTAATTTTGTAAATGCGTATGACCCTATAACAAATAATCGACAAAAAACATATCTTATAAAAGATAATCTAAATTCAGATTATAATTATAAACAAAAAAATATAGAAAGTAGTCTACAAACTATCGATGATATACCGACTAACGTTGAATACGTAACATTAAATAACGGATTTTATCCTAAAATAGTTAATGATGTATATTGGTACTTTACGAAAAAGAATATTTTTAATGGATATACAAACCAAGAGGTTGAAGACGCATACGTAAACAGAAACTTTAAATCAATAAATGATTCGTCAAACACGTTAAATAAGAATAGAAAATACGACCCGCAAAACCCAAACAGAATCTTAAATGTCAATAACTGGTCTTATTATTTTGAAATTAAGAATAATACAGAATTTGAGGATTATGACAAAGATAGACTTTTAATTATACCGTCAGTAGGTTCAGTAAAATTTAATCAATCAAATTTTGAATGTTTTAATACACAAGGATTAATAACACAGGATATTATAGATAATCCCGCGGTTTATAACGGTACTTGTAGATTCTTATGGGAATCCTCTAACTATGGTTATTTTGATAATGATTTAATAAATAAACCGGCGACTTTTGAATACCTTAAATATGTGGACCCTAAAAAGGATAATAAACAAGCATTTAATCTTTTAGATAAAACAGACATTACAAAGTATTCAAATATTGATGATATGTTTAATGTTTTTACGAAAGAAATGTTGGATACCTTCGAGGAAAAGTTCTTAAATTTTTGTTTACCTAAAGATAAATTTGACTCCAACTCTATAGGTAGAGGTTCAGAAACATTTGAGGATTTTATAAGTCAACCACAATATAAAGACTTGTTTATATATAACGAAGAGAGTGGAGAAAATGAACTACCAACAGAAGAGATTTTTAGATTAAGGGCTCTTTATGAAAACCAATCACCATCATATGGAATTACACCAACAGTTAATCCTTATGATATTAGTTTATACGCAGTTTTAAAAAGTCTGTTAATTGTTAATAAACCAGAATTTAGTGAGAATTTTTCAGAAAATTTAAATAAAATTTCTAAAAAACAGTTAGACTCATTTACATTACAACACAAAATAAATTTTTTAAATAAAGACTTAGTCTTAAAAATAGGTAATCCTGGAAAGTATAATAGAAAGGTGTTTAATTCATTTAGTAATGAAGAATTGAACAATCCTGTTGATAAATATGAATTCGGTACTTACATAGGCAACACCCTACCTAGTAATAATAACAACATAACCCTAAATCAAAGTAAGAGTAATAATCCTGAGGCTTGGAATGCAATGTACCTATATGTTGGAGAATATTTTGACAATTATAATTTTATTTATAAAGACAGTGGTTCATATCTAACAGACTTTTTTATTGATATGGACGTTGAATTTAATGAAAGTAATGTCAAACTATTAAGTAATATTATTAAACTTTATGCGGATAAAAAACTAAAGACTCCAAACATAACACCACAAGAGTTCTACGACGAATTTAATGGGTTTATCGAAGACCAAAAAACGTTTCAAACGAATATTTTAAATCATACATTTATACAACTTAATAAAAATTTACCAAACGTAACATTCACACAAAAAGAACAAAGTAGTCTATCCGCGACTGATGGTGAGGTTGAAAAAGTTGGTTTGTGGAAAGCGTTCCAAACACTGAATGATAAATGGATTTCGGGTCAAGATTTTAAAACAAAAACAATATTTGAAGACTTCTTATTTTTAGATAGGGCAAATAGACCTGTTGGTGATAAGGTGATTATTAATATTGAAGAGTTAAGAAGCTTTTTGAAAAATAGAAATTCTGACATGAGTGTATACTCACTCATGGGTCATATATATGAAAAAAATAATTTTACATTTATGCCTACACCAGTATATACAAATTTCTATGGATTAAATGACAGGTCACCGGGGGCTGAAGGAATACCACAGGATATACCAAACGATACTTTCGGAACTTTTATGGAGGTAGATACTAGAGATACTAGACCAAGAATGTTGGCGATTTATGTTGGAGAACCATCGTCAAATTTAGATATGAAGGGTAATAAAAATGTTAGGAAAAATGATGATTCATTTGATATTACTAGACCTTCAGGGAATCCATTAATTGAAAGTGGGACCAATAAAACGGATTACTCAGAAAGTAACAGGTGCGTTGGATTCAACGTGGACTTTGGGATAAGAAATCAAGGAATATTTAAATCAATATCCTTAGATATGCAACAACATAGAAATATTGCACCAACATTTCAAGTATTGGCGGATTTAGGGTCACAAGCATCAGGACAAAAAACTGCGCAACAGTCACAATCCCTTTATAATTTCTACAGAAGTAAAAGTTATACTTGTCAAGTAACCTCTATGGGTAACGCCATGATACAACCCACCATGTATTTTAATCTACAGAGGGTCCCATTATTTTATGGACCTTATTTAATAATGAGTGTAAGTCATACGATTAATTCTAGAGACTTTGTTACTCAGTTTGAAGGTATAAGAGTTTCAAAATATTCACTACAACAACCAGATAAATTAGTTATAAGTGTTAATAGAAAGATTTTAGAGTCATACAAAGATAAATTATTTAAACAAAGACAACAAGAGGAAAATTCAGGAACGACAGAAAATAGTACTGTTAATAACTCTATTGCTGTAGATGAGAGTAGATGTGAGGGACTGTCAAACTATCCACTCAAACCGTTCCTACCATTAGTATCTAGTAATGTTAATTCTCAGGATATTGTTCAATATCTTAATAATGTACAGACAATAAATGGGGATATGAGGGCATTTATATATGGTAATATTATGAAAGGTAAAAATTCTATAGAGGTACAGAATAATAACCTTATAAATGTAGGTATAAATAGTTTAAATACTACGTTAGCTAATACCTATACTAATGGACAAGTATGTGTTAAAAAAGACAGTAATATTGGATGTATGGCCTCTTTTGATAGTATAGATGACTGCCTAAACTTAATAGTTGAAAAGTTTAAAAATCAACAAATACTATTAAATGACCTAAAACCACTATCAAACCCAGATTCAACAGATGGTAAAGCAATAGCAATGACTAGACTACTATATAAAAATATTTATAAGTCAGACTTCACAGCCTCAAATGCTACAGAGATTAAAAAACAAATAAATGACGCTTTAGATAAAAACCCAAATTTAGAAGAAAACTACAATGAATGGATTAATATTTTTAAACGAGCGGTGAATACTCAGTAAATATTACTAAACAATTACATATTTATATAAAAAAAGAGTTATGAATATAAAAAATTTATTAGACAACTACTTACAAAAAGATACAAGGTTGACAGAGAGAGACCAAGGTAATGGGTATAAAGAGGTATGTGATTTGGATACTGGGGATTGTTATACCGTTAGGATGAGAGACGGATTAATAGAAAGAGTTGATAATACTATGAATTTAAATAAAACTCTAAGAGTTGAAACACCTACAGGTATGAAAACATTATTAAACGGTTAAAATATTTACTAAAATGTCAGTAGAAAAAAAGTTATTAAAAGAAATAGAAAGATATAAAAAAATAAATTCTTATGTCTTAGAACAAGAAGGTGAATTACCGCCACCTGTTGATTTAGAGGGAGGTAATGAAGAAACCACAGATGAATTACCACCGACGCCTGAAGGTGGAGAAACTGATAGTGTTGAAGAAGTACCGGAACCTGTGGATGTTGAAACAGACCCTGATGTTGAAATTGTTGGAGATGAGGGGGAAAGTATCGATAATAGTGAGGAAAATGGTGGTACTGAGGAATTAGACATCACTGATTTAGTTACTACTCAAAAAGATATATCTGACAAACAAGATGAGTATATGGAGACAATGTTTAATAGATTAGAAGACTTAACATCTAAATTAGGTGAAATGGATAGTATATTAAGTAAGATAAATGACTTAGAACAGAAAGTTGAAAAGTATAGACAAAAGTCACCCGAAGAAAAACTACAGTTAAGAAGTTTAGATAGCTATCCGTTTAATCAAAAATTAAGTGATTTTTTTATGGATAAACAAGATGAGTTTGAAAAAACAGGTAAAAATGAATATGTTTTAACGAGCGATGAGATTGAAAATTATTCAGATGGTGATATAAAGAAGTCTTTTGATAAACCATTTGAAGATGAAGAACGTTTATAATATTTTATTAATAATAACATTACTTTTATTCAGTAGTTGTGGTAGTGCAACAATGAATAAACTATTTGAAAACCCCGAAGAATATTATTTTTTATCTGAAATTGAATTAGAATGGGATGGTAAACGACCGACACAAAGATTTAAAAAACAAATAAAATTAAACGAACCATTTGTTGATAGAGATGGTTATATACTTTTTTTAAAAAAAACTAATAATGATTCTATATTTGAAATAGTTGTTAGAGTTGATAGAAATATTTATGACCCCCCATACTTTGCAGATGAAGAACATTTAAGAGACCGTTACTAACGGTCTTTTTTTTTATGTGGTGATTTGACTTAACGTTTTTCGTTGTTATATTTTACTTGAGTAACAGATAAATTTTTAACGAATAAAAGAAAAACAAAATGGCAAATGCACTCGACGCGGTACTCGCACAGTACGAAAAGAACACCACATCTCGTGG
>Ga0129345_1000067_pt1 | contig 32127 bp, 28 predicted proteins | sample CPBDNA_FD_94425 | JGI IMG/M metagenome (GOLD analysis project Ga0129345, IMG submission 94425) | Freshwater to marine salinity gradient microbial communities from Chesapeake Bay, USA - CPBay_Sum_20_0.8_DNA | ecosystem: Environmental > Aquatic > Marine > Coastal | place: USA: Chesapeake Bay...
ACTTTTGATCCTAAAGATGAGCCGGAAAGATCGGTATCTCCGTAAACCAATCCATTATTCTTATAAAAAGTTACCAAAGAAACAATATTCTTGAAGGATAAGGTCGAGAAGAAATTTCTACGATTATACCCTGAACCTTCATTATCCAGACCGTAAAATCCCCCGGAGGAACCATCGAAATTTAATTCTATGGGCTTATTCCCCCAGAACTCTGCCTTCGGCCCAGAACGAGTTATGTAATCTCCCTGAAGCTTCTGATTATTGACCTGCATCTGAGAAGGGTTGACCAGAAAGTAAAGCGTTCTTTGAGAAGCATCCTGAGTTCCATCTAAAATACGAATTCGCATTACGTCGTACTCGCGGCCAACCTTGGTCATCAATATGCGGAACAGAGCTGATGCATCGGTTAGTCCGAAGTTGGCTGGAAGGGCCCTGGTTGGTAGATAGAGTACAAACTTCTCTGGAACCAATGACTCAGAACGGAGATCCTGAGCACTATCCTCCACCAAATTACGGTAGAAGTCTGTGGCGATCTTTTTAAAATTAGTAGCGGTATTGATCGCTGAGGATAGTTTTCGTGCTTTTAATAGAATATCTGATGGCATACTAGGTCAACATAAATGTGTCATGAACCTGGAATTCAAACTCCAGATCGAATTGAAGGGGCTGGTCTTCTCTTTCCGTATAATTAAAGCTTAAAAACTTACCTTCCCAGACAACTCCAAGAAAGCTTATGATCACGTACCTGGAGTCAAGGATCTTACCCGCTTCAGAATAGATATCTCCATTGTTCTTGAAAAGATCTAGAAAAGCCTGGAACCTCTTGTAAGATACCGAGTCTTCTCGAACATAGGCAGCGTACCCATCTTGTTGGGAGTTATTATGGGTCAGAAACCCTCCAGTAGTTCCGGTGAACTGCAGAATGTCGAAATCATCTGGGTAACTGGACTCGACTACTCCACCGATGTTCTCGGCCATGTCCTTAGTCTTGTCCCCGAAATTCCAATTTAATTCTTCGGGGTTAACATACAGAGTGAAGTTGTTGATCCCGAAACTCTTCACCGTGATTTTAAAATCGGTAGGATCTTGCTCGATCTCCTCAAACTCATTCGCTATCTTATCAATAAACTCAATCGGCATTAGCTACCTTTTAACGTGATCTCTACCTGATCTTTGTCTAAGTTCAACTGCTTCTCCACAACCTTAGGAGCGGGCTTGTTCTTGTTCTTAGAAGCCTTGTCTTCTAGAGTTTTCTTCAACACTTGAAGTTCTGCTTTAGATTTCTGAAAGTTGCTCTCTTTAGGAGGATTATTAATGAAATCTTGAGTTGCAGTGGGTCTCGACGGGGAGACAGACCCTACATCCAATGCTAAGTTCAAGGTTTTACCGCTCACTGCCTCTTTAACGTAATCGGTAATTTCCGGCTTTGCCTGAGGCTTAACTGTTTGAGGGGTGGGTGGGTTGAGTTTAGCCTCCATAGGATCTTTAGCTTCCTGAGTTGTTTCTTTCGAAACTTCCTTCTTACCCTTTTTACGTTCTGCTGCCGCCTTCCTTGAATCCTCCACAGCCTTGTTAAAACCTTTTACAGGCTCCACTATGAAGTCTAAAGCAGTATCTATATTCCTACGCAAAGACGTAGACAAAAACGAGGAGTAGAACCAACTGTTCCGAATAGAGTCCACCAGATCCACCGCAGAGTTCTGAATGTGATTTGAAACCAAGAACAACTTATTCATCGTTGCTTCTAAGTTTATAACCATACTCTCCTGAACAGTGATCGACGCTTGTCCGAAATTAAAAGAAGCCTGACGGGTCTTGGCCAAGTCTTCTGTCGAGTCCTTAACCTTGGCCGCCTGCCCCTTCAACTCTGAAGTAGAGACCTGTAACTCGTGATAGGGGGTTCCGCTATCCATAGCCTTCAAGATGGCTAAATCCGAGTTCTTACCGTACTTATTATAGTACTCCAACTCATACTTGTTCCGAATTGATGGTATCTTTTCTAAAAAATCCTGCAAAAGGTACAAACCGTTTGTAGTGATGCGTCCTTCCTCTTTCTCCGCCTCAGTCAAAACACGCTCAATTCTGAGCAACATCTTATCATCTATTTTAGGATCTAAATCTTCGATACCACGACCAGCGATCTGGTTCTTAACGAACTTCATCAATCCTTGACGATTTTTGATCGCTTTATCGGACTGACCTACCAAACTACTCGTAACTACCAGTAGGCCGAAGTCTAAGTCTGTTTCAGTCTTACTTATCCGAGAAAATATATCTAGAGCTGCTCGTGTTGAACTAGACTTAGCTATTAGAGTTCTCAAGGTGCTTATGTTTTCATCTAGAGAGTCTACATAAAAAATAGACTCCTCAGATTTCGTCTCAACAACCTTACGGAATTCCTCAACTTTTACACCTAGCCCTTCAAAAGCGTCGTAAACCTTAAAGGTACGATCGACCAGGGCCTCTCCTCGCTCGCCGTAAGTTTTTTGAAGACTCCCCATGGTCTGGGCGACTTGTTGAATAGACGCATCCGTAGTATTAGCAATCATTACCATCGCGTCCCAAGGCGTAAGCTTTTGGTACTTCCCTCCGATCTGCTCAAATGACTGCTCGAAAGATCCTCCTGCTTTTGTTAACGCCTGATAGGCTCCCTCCATTTCTTGAGCTACTATGCCGTGGGCCGCTGCCGTGCTTTGAACGTCGAGAACCTTCCTCATTAGCGTTTGATGGGAATTTACAATATAGCCCCCAGACTCTTGGACATTAGAGATAAGCACCTTAGTGAACGCTGCTTGTCTGTACCCCAAATCAATAACAAAAGTAGAAATTAAATCCACCATCCGAACTAACTGGAGAGATCGTTCGTTTCCGGTGTAATAGTCCTCCATAACGACGAAGGGACCTGCTTGAAGTGATTTTATAACACGAGCTAATCGAGGAAATCCCCTACTCTCGTCATCATTATACCTATCCAAGCGTTTACGAGCCTGGGTTAGTATCTCCAAAAAATGGTCTATCGGCATGGCTGCTGCTTCGGAAGCCTTTTCCAGAAGCATAAGCCTCGCTTGGGTATCGGACATCTGGTCAACTTTAGATGTGAAGTATGCAATGGCCCTGGAGTTGGAACGGATGTCCTGAACGGTTAGCTCCGCAGCACTGCCTATGCGATTAATCACCGCAGCTAACTCCATAGCCTCTTCCTCTTCAATACGAGGAACTGTTCCCCCTCTAAAATCAAAATCCAGAATACTCATAACTACTTAGCCGTCTTTGTAGATTCCTTATGCTCCACTGTAGGTTCAGACTTATCGTAAGTCATCTTCTCAACCTTATGCTTCTTGCCCTTACTACTTACCTTGGATTTCTTAACTCCTTTGGCGTAAAGTTCTATTGAATCTAAGAACTCCTCATACGCCTCCATCAAAGACTCCTCCTCGTCTTTGGATAGCTCTGCTTTAGAGTGATCGACTTCGTACTCTTCCAAGAGATCTAGAAAAGCCTCCCTAGATGAAGTACCCTCACGAATCTTCTCTAAAAATGGCTTAAGACTCTCTTTAAACACATCCTGAGCTCGGAAGTTCGTACCCTCATAACCCTCGTAGGACTTCATTCCGAATATCTCGAACAACTTATCGTACTCTTTAACTCGATCCTCGTTCTCGAGGCTCTTCAAATCCTGAATAAGTTTATCGGAGCTATCCCCGGACTTAGTTGCTCTATTAATAATATCTAACTGAAGCTTAGCCTTTTTATCGAACGCCTCTTTCTTACTATCGGAGTCTTTTTTAAGTTTCTGATAATCTTTCACTGCGGGCATTACAAAGTCTATATCAGCAGCGTCCGTCGGAGGTTCGAATTTACCGAAAGCAAAGGTAAACAAACTACTCTCCAGAATGTAATCGAAAAACCTCTTCAGAGATTCTCCTGAGGACTTTATAGAAGGGAGTAGAAGATCTAGTTTCATCTCATTAAACTTAGCTTCAAAATAATCTGCGAAAGACATCTGAGACTTCCCCAGCTCCATAGCCCTGAGCATTAGATCAAAATAAGATCGAATTTTCTTTCGATCCTGCATATCTGCTCCTACGATCTGCTGGAGCTCGAAGTAGGCTTGATCCCACTCAGCAGATATTAAAGGAATCATCTCTTTATTGGCAAAACCATCGAAAGCCTTCATGAAAACACGAGCCAGTGTCTGGGAGGGTTTAAGGTATCGCCTAAGTACAGTCAGACTATACATATCGAGGTTACCTCCAGAATCTAATTTATCTAGAATACTGAGAGCCTCTGAGGCAAACTGACTTTCTATGTCACCGCCCTTCTTTTTAGTTATCTCCTCCGCACCTTTTATCTGAGTTCGGATAACGTCTCGGACCTCTTTACCTTGAGGACCTTCCAAACCGCCCTTCATAAGGAACAACAAGTTGCTCTGATCCATATTCGAAGTGTTCAACCTCTGGAAAGCCTCTAAACCAGCTTTGGTGGAAGATGACGTTTTAATTACATGGGCCAAAAACTTAGAGGTCCCCAACATATCCCCACCCATGATGGAAAACTCTCTCTCCACATCTAGGACCGCCTCTCTCATAGCTTTATGGTCTCCATCAATTCCTTGGAACGACTCGTACATTCCAGACATACCTCGACGAAATTCCGCCGTACTGGTTCCCATCGAGAAGTGCAGCTCTCCCATAAGACCGGCCATCTCTGAGAATCCTGTACCAAACAAGGTTCCGAAGGTGGCTGCCGGTCCTACGACTTCCCTAGTGTAAAACTCCCTTAACTGCTTGATATTGGAAGCTTCCTTAATGAAACCGCCCTGCATACCATACGCTGCAAAACCTGAACTGAAATCTCCATGAGAAACACCGAAAGTTGTGGTGATCCTCCTAAGGCTATTCATAAGACCTGGGACTTCTTTATGTAAATTTGTAGCGTAGTTCCCTGCGGCTGCAATCGACTTGTAGTAAGTAGAGTACATCTCTGAGGTCTGAGCGTCATAACCTATAAGATGGCCGAACAGAGTCTCTAGAATCCTTACCGCAAAATAAAGCCTCTTATCAAATGCCGCCATATTAGCCAGGGCTGAGAAAAACCCGCCCTTCATAGCATAGAACTGACGAGAGATTCTCGGAATCACACTACTTTCAATATTCGCCCAATACCTCTCCTCCTTCGCGGTTTGCTGCTCTAATTTCTTCAGGTTTGCTAGAGTCTTATTAAGTATCGAATTTACTTCAGACTGACTCCACGAAAGACCGGCGTACCTACTAGCCCTCTGACGGTTCGCCGCGAGCATGTCTGTCTTCAGACGCTCGTCTTCCTTCATCGTCTTAAGAAGAGCCTTTTCCGCATCCTTAAGACTAGAGATCATCGAATTTACCTCAGAATTAGAAACTGACATTACTCACCTGTCCCGTCCTGAGTTTTTTCCTTCTTCTGATTCTTAATCTTCTCCTCATCAACACGCTTCGGTTTAATATTCACTATAAGCGTCGTATTGGGCTTAGCTGCCCTCTTAGTCCTTGCAGCATCTTTAACGCTATTCGAAGCCGAATTAACTTTTTGTGCTAGATCTGAAGTTCCCTTAGCCTTCGTGTTTTTAGGAAGAGGGGCTCCTTTCACGGGCCTCTCCGGCATGTGCCTGAAAAGTGGATTTTTAACTTCTTCAAATGAATTATCATTTTTCCTAGATGGGGGTTTTTTGAGATTCTTCGAAAGCAGTGGGTTGCCCTTCACTCCAGCGAGCTTATTGACCTTGTCCATCTTATCTTTCATAGAAGGAGGCTTTCGAGGAGGCTTTCCTGGCCCCTCGACGTACCCCGGATCTGAAGGCTTCACGAAACTTACTTCCGGGAAAGACGTGGGTGTTCCAAATAACTTAGAGGTTATCGCATTAAAATAACTTGTAAGGCCGTCGATATAAGGACGAAATAGAGCTATCGAAGTTTGCTCATAAAGGTTTGTTATCCTCTGAGTCAAATCTTGCATACTATCTGCCGCTTCTCGAGAATTCTTATCCAGCATCTTGTAGTATTCAGGATCATCGGCCAGCTCTTTTCCCTGGACATATAATTCCTCAATCTTCTTCAAAACGGAGAGGGGACTCTTATTCCTAAGATTCAAAAACAACTCTGGGGACAAAGACAACGAGTCGGCAGATAGAATCATACCTTCTTTTGTGAACCAAGTGTTTGTGGCCTGTAACTGGGCTGCTAGGGTTAGATCATCGGACATAAACTTGGCTACAAAAGCGGCGACTTCAGAATCAGGGATAGCTTGTCCGGATTTTCTAAACTCCTCTAGGTCTTTCAAACCCTTAGAAAAAGTAGTCTGTAGAATGCTACTGACGTTTGGATCAACATATCCCTTATCCCCAGGCTTCAGTTTATTCTGGGTGTTCTTGTTCTCTATTTCCTTCTTACGATTCGCTAAAGCTTCTGCGTCCTGATCTTTTAAGTCTTGAATGTATTTTTGAACAGAACTTAAGAACTCTCTCCCGAACTCGTTTCTTTGATCCATAGCTGTCATCACTGTTACAGCTTGCTGCTCCGGAGACCCCTGCTGGATACTTTTTCGGTACTCAACCGCTCTCTTGGCGGAGAGGCTGTCTCTCTTCAAGAACCCTAACAAAGCGGCGTTCTTCTTCATTGTATTAATCGACGAAGCGAAAGCATCCTGGGTGTCCATAACCTCGTCATAAAAGGTCTGCATGGGAATTCCCAGCTTATTGGCCATAGCATAAAAATAGTACAGAGCCTGACTCTGTTGTACTGCGGTAGCCCCAAACCTACGGCGAAGGTCGCCCGCTCGCCCGAATAGCTCGGAAGCCGCCATTCCCGTGACGATTGAGAGCATCCCGACTGTTCTAGGAAGTAAATGATACTCCCGATGGATATTATTATCTGAGAGAGCCGTCATAATATCCCTGTAAACGTTCCCGCCACCCTCTGCGTAAGACTCTAGAAGAGGAATTAAATCCGTAGTGGATAAATTGTACTCTGTCATTAACTTGGAGAACTTGTTGTAAGCGTCGACAGAGGCCTTAATATTCTTCTCCGTGGCTTCCGCAGAGTTAGAGTAAGCCGATACCATACCTCTTCTGATCATCGCATACTTATGCTCTTGATCCACGAAGAACTCCATGGTTACTTGAAGAATCTCCAAGAAATAATGAAGCCTGACTCCTTTACCAAAAGATTTCAAAAATTCAAATGTATTCGTAACATTAGATTCCGCAGCCAAGAAGTTTATCGCACGGTCTATCCTGGGAAGGACTCCCTTAGTGACAAAAGTGTAAGTGTCTCCTATTCTTCGATAAATATAGGCCTGACGATTTATCTGAGCTAAGGTCATTCTGTTGTACTCCCGGTATTGACTAAAATCATCCTCACCGAAAGTTGCCGCACGAACAGAGTGCTCTAGGATCTGGGCTGACCTGCCCCTAACCCCAGAGTCCGCGATGTCGGAAAAAGCATCCTCAACAGACTGAACTGCATTTCTAATCGTAGAAACATCCATAAACCCTATTCTCGAAGAGAGCCTCCACCTCTAACCTGACCCTTCATTCTCGCCTTCTCTACCTCTTCCCTACGCGATTGAGCCGCCTCTTCCTTAAGTAGAGCAGTTATCGCCTTTACCAGAAGATTCATATTTTTGACTGAATCAGGACCTCCATCGACAAAAAGGTCCTTCGTTCCGTCGTAAAACCCTGTGTCCCGTATAGATTTTTCTAAATCAACATGACTGCCCTGCATACGTTTAAACTTTTCGAGCACATCACCATACATCTCCCGACCTAAAGTTTTAAGAAGACGGGTACGAACTACACCTATGTTCCCACTCTCAGCATCCGCAGAGAGTTGAGAAGCGATTTCTTTAAAGAAATCCTGATTAAAGTACTCTGAGTCTTTATCCAACTTATTTACTTTGACTCCAAAGGCTTTTAGAATCCTCGAGTCTTTGGCCATCATCGCCTGCATGTTTTCAGCTAAAGTAATTGCATCCTTACCTCGCTGCTCTACAAGCTCGACATCACCAATCATAGCCGCCCTTAAATAGCCCAGCCCCCAGTTCACCATTTTACTGTTAGGGTAGGTTTGCTGAATCTTCGTGAACAAAATATCGTAGACTTGAGATTTCGTCATATCCGAACCAAAAAACCTGAGGAAATCAGAAGAAGAGGTCAGGGTATCCAGAACCGTCTTTAAAGCCATGGATGCTGAGAGAGCTGGATCTCCAAATTTATTCTCCAAAGTATTCTTCAACTTCTGCTTGAGCTTCTCCATACTAGATGTTCTCTGGTTACCCAGTTTCGCGGCTCCGTCTAAGAACTCCTCAAGACCGATATTTCCTTTAGAGAAGGACTCTCGGGCCTTCTTGGAAACTTCTAGAAGAGAGCTAATCGGAGTGTGCATAATCTTAGTCATCTCCACAAGATCTCGATTTAGGGCTTGAGCGTAAATTGCTATATTACTCTCGTCAACCTTCCCCTGAAGAAACGCAGAGTCCAGAAGCTGTTTATGGATATGGGTCAATATATTGTTCTTAGCCATGGCATACATTTGAGGGAACTTCAATCTTAGCTTACCACTCTCATCAGTACTAAAACCTGACAGTATGTAAGTGAGAGTCTTTTCGCGAGCACTTCCTGTTTTTGCTTTAGCTTTCTGAGTTTCCAAACTCTCTTTAATGTCCTTAGCGATCTTCTGGGACTCTGCATCGTCTTTATTAAAAACATTCTGCAAAGACATGATGCGGAACTCAAGACCTGGGTCGGACTCCGTGGCCATCTGAAACAACTGAAGAGCCTGAGCAGTAGAAGTCGTACTCTTCGCCAAGTAACCTAAGTAGAGAGCTGACTCCTTTGTGTAGTCTGCGTATAGAAAGTTAGCCTCTGAAGCTTGTTGAATCGCTTGCGTGAAGTGAGTAGCGTTGATCCCGGATTGGGCCTGTTGTTGGGTAATTGTCCTCAGATTAGAAACCAAATCTTGTTCCGTGGCTCCGAAGTCATGAACCATTTTACCGGTATAACCCGCCATCTCAGCGAAGGTCTGAGACAGTAAAGTCGAACTGGCGAGTATTGTGTTATACAAGTCAGTGGCGACCGCATTATTACCGTCTTTAAAGGATTCTGCCTCCTTGAAAAGCATATCTACTTTGGCTCCCGCTGCTGCGAAGGCCTTAATACCTTCCTCGGCCTCACCCTCAGCTAACCCGTATTTAATGCCCGCATCGCGAAGAGGTACTAGAATGTTATTAACATCCATCAACCCTAGGTTATCTAGACCACCTACGGCGGCATAACTATCGATGAGAGTTCTGCGAGACTCTACCAGACTCTCTTCAAACCTAGTGAACATATCGAAAATGGCCGTAAAGATATTGACCATGGCCATGGCATTAGGGGAATCAGCCGCAAGCTCCATAAAAATATTACGAAGGTTTCCCTGCATTGCGATCAGATACTTGTTCGTGATCTCCGCAGCTTTGGCTATCCTATCGACCTCTTTCTCACTCTTGGAAAGAATCTCGTTCTGCTTAACGATGGACGCTACGGAGCCTTTGAAGTACTCTCCCTCATTCTCGAGAAGATTAACCAACTCTTGGAGGGATTCATCCCCCTCACCTAAAGAATTGGCGATCTCATTCAAATCTTTGTTCGCGGAAGATAGACGAGCTGCTTCGAGATCCTTTAAGACCTCCGGCTCAGCCTTTTTAATAACTTCAAAAGCTTTTTGTAACTCTTCTAAACTAACTGCCATTCTCTTGGTTCTTTGCTCTCAATTCATCAAGAAGCCAAGTAGAATGTTTGAAGATCTTCAGGTACTCGTTAATCAAATCTTCTTCGGAAGGGTCGAGTTTAATGTACTCTCCTGGGGTAGCTGTCTTCTCTCTAGATTCGTTATAAACCCGAACCTTATCCAGATAAGTTGCTTTCCAGATCTCGTACTGAGCTCTCTCCTCTTCACGAATGATTCTGTCGTGCTCATCGAGTTCCCCGGATCTCATAGCCGCATATTGGTTCTGAAGATCCTTACGAGTAATTACCCCGTACTTTTCTCGATAAATCTGACGACGGTCAGCGATTTCCTCCGCCTTCTGGTAAAGCTCCTCCATGTTAACCCTACGAACCGTCTTAGGATCTATAAAGTTACCGATGAACTTAAAGAAGGAGAAAACAACATCCCTGATCTTCAGCCATTCTTCCTGATTCATATATTCAAGGAATAACAACTGAATATAAGACAAAGGAACGTTCTCATAGCCAGGAATTCCAGTCAAAAGGTAAGAATTTAATTTATAATTTTTAATCCCAAACCAAAACTGGCGAGCGAAGGCTGTTTGACAAAAATCAGGGAATACCTGAACCAGGGACATCTCGTCGTTTTTATTGTCGATCAACCTGTTGAACAACGCTACGGAAATTTCGTAGTCCATAACCTCAAAAAACTCTGTTAAAGACTCTATTGAGTTTTGACGGTCCGTGAGGATATTCTTCCCGTTGACCATAATAACTGAATGTGCTAGGTAGAGGCAGATGTAAGACTTGAACTTGAAATAGTCCAGATCCTCTTCAGTGTACTCTTCTGAGATCACCTTTCTAAGAGAAAGTCCCGTTTTAAGAGCGATGAACTTCTCTTCGAAGTCTGTTACTGTCTTACAAACCAAAAAGAGGTTTTCTACGACCTCGACCTTTTCGAGGGTCCCTCCGTAGAGAATAATACTCTCTAATCTCTCAAAATCCTTATGTTCCACGCCATCACTTTTTCTTAGGCACTATCCGAGGTGATTTTCTAATATCGGCCATGTGGTTAGCATAAGAGGCCATGTCCTTTTTGACATCCTCAGTGGGCATTGGGCGGGTTCCTACAATCCCTGGGGAATCCGCCTGCTCCCGCTCTGCCATTTTCTGCTTACGATATTCCTCCTGAGAAGGTAATTCAGTAGGAACTGGGACTGGTTCTTGAACTGGAGCGGGTTCTTGGACCATCTGGGCTTGCTCATGTGCAGTAGGACCTTGAGAATGGTGCTGCTGAGCCGCAGCTCTTCGGGCGGCCTCATCTTTAAGATAGCCGTCCCCGCCACCATCATGAGTAGCCTGAGTCTCATACTCATTCTCTTTCTCCGTGTTGGTCAGCTCCCGCATGACTTCATCTTCAGCCTTCTCTATCCGATCAACATCATTCTCATAGTCAAAGTTGGTCCCTACATCAACCGGCTCGAAGCTTAGGCCGAACTCTGCCTTAACTCCATCATACAGCTCTTTTTGCTTCTCTTCGACTTTCATGGCCACATAATTATAGACCCACTCGTTCCAGTTGGAGATCTCTTCCTTAATCCTATCGAATACAGTTCCTTGCCGGTTACCTTCTTCGTCGTAGATCGCAGTGTCCGGATTTGGAAACTCTTGATCATTAATTCTGACTAAAGAATAAGCAAGCGTATTCAGCCTCATCTGAGATATGAACAGAGCCTGCTGAGTTAGCGAGTTTACAGAGTCCGATGTGTACTGGACAACCTTCATCTGATCATCGGCCTTCAACACTCTGAAAGCCATCTTAATTCCTTTGACCTCAACCTCAAAAGTCTTATCAAAAGAGAATACTTTAAGTTCATCTAAAAAGCTTAAATCTACGGACATTCTTTAACTCCAAATTCGCTAAGTCACAAAAAGCGAGTACCCTGTTCAACAGGATACTCGCTTACTAATTTAATTTCAAATATTAAACGCCAAGAACCTGACCAAGAAGGCCGAGTAATTGGTTTCCGACGTTGTTTCGTAGAGATCCACCATTAGTAGAAGGCTCGTTACCAGTAGCGGCTCCAAGTCTAGCAGTGTATCGTCCGTCGATAACGTCTGAAGCTTTGATCTCAACATTCTGAGTTACGATCGAAGCGGTGTCTTGTGTTTCTTGAGAATAAGACTCAATCCAACAAGCTTCGTAGATGGTGATAACAGCTCGCTCAGAATACCCAGCGAGATTGTTAAAGAAACCATCAGTAGTAGCTTCCTGGGTTCCTGTTCCCAAAGCTCCTGTGTTACCGGCTACCGCAGGGTCAGTTTGAGCAATACGAGAAAGAACTTTCTCTGTCTTGATATCAAACGGCCATTGGTGATGCTTAAGTGATCGAACGAAACCATCCACATCTGCGTTGTAACCAAAAGACTGCATAAGATCTTCCAGATAAAGAGCAAACAGATTTACTGAAATCTGAGTAGGCTCGACAACACCAGGAACGAGTTCCGCAATCTGCATACCCTTACCGATACCTCTTACGGGATCAACAGTTCTGCTCTCTGAAATCGTTAACTGAGAACAGTTTCCAACCAGAGTCAGTCCCTCTTGACCAGCCTTGGGAGCAAAGATGCGGTGCTTCGAAGGAATTACAGTACGAATTCCTTCTGGAGCGTGACCCGCTTTGTAAATATAATTATCCGATCTTGCCATAGTCTAACCCCTATTAGTTAATTCTTCCCTGAATCTGGAACGTTACAAAGATGTACTTGATAGGCAGAACTGGAGAGTACTCTACAGTTACCAAAACGATCGTAGGATCACTTGGATGCTCTTCCACCTTAACATTCCTAAACGCTGTAATAATGTTGCTCTGCTGCATGAAATTCATAAAGCCCGTAAACACTGTCTCGATCTCACCGAGAATTGAGTTAATGTACGGTCGAGCAATAAACCTCTTCAAAACCTGACGAGTCAGGATCTGTAGATAATCTGCGATGAAAGTCACAGTAGGCTCTCGTGTCAGCGTAGAAGTCACGTCTGTATTGAGAGCATCTCGGATTCTAAACTCAGGATCGTCAAGCTCAACGATAGTCACACCTTCGGTGGCAAGATCATTAAGCTGAAGCTCATTTCTAACCTGGGACAGATCCGCAAAACCTTGAAGAGCTTTTCTGGTTAACGGCTCAGAAGGCAGAAGATCTGATCTAGAAGCCAAACCAGCAATAGCAGCTCCGATATACCACCCTGGGGTGATTGAGCGATTAAAAGTTGAATCGTCTGCTTCCAGATCGGCTACGATCGAAGCTGGATAGGTCAACATCACACGATCAGACTTGAAGTTTCTAGCTCTATTCAGAACAAACGCATCTGAACGGTTAGAATTAAATCCAGCGATCATGTACCTCTCAGACTTCCACTCGGGAGCTGAGTATCTCTCAACGTGAGACTTAAGGTGAGACCACACCTGACTATCATCAGTAGTAGCCAGAATGTAATAAGGTTTCTTATTCTGTGGAAGCGGATCAACCAAAGAGTCGATCGCATCCTTGAATCTTTGAATGTTGTCTAATTCTTCTTGAGCAGGATTTGTAGTACTTTGAGCTTCCAACCACTCATCGAAAGAGTCATCGGTATAGAGCTCAAGAGGCTTCAAAGCTACTACAGGAGCACCGTTATCGAAAGCCAGCTTAGCTGACAACGAAAGCGGGTTCTCCAAGTTGGCTTTACCGTAAACCGATTCTACATCAGAGAATCTAAAGTAAAGCTCAGCATCCCAACCCAATCTGTAATAGTAGTAAGAAACGTAGTAAGTATCCCCCAACTCAGGCTCATCGCCGGAAAGTTGATTAGTTTGAATCTCAATGGATTCACCTACGCTTACCGTACTCAAATCCGGAACCTGAACTTTGATTCCGTTAAGACCGGCTTCTTCTACAGTAGCCGACTCTAAGAACACACCATCCTTAGTAATCCTAAAAGACATCTGAGTAGCCCCAGCTACGATATTCCAGTTATCGTTAACCCGAAGGTTGAAGTAAACACCGGTTGTAGGATCTAGATAAGGCTCACCTAGAACACCTTCGTTCCGAAGAAGACCTTCACGAAGAGTCCCATTGAAAGCTTCGTTCAAAGAAGTATCTGAACCTGTTAAGCTTGCCTTGTCAGAAGTTACCACATACTTGTAAGTCTGATCTGAATCCAAGAAAATCTCAGCAGTACCTACATTGGCTCCGATTGTTTCCAAAACCCCTGGGGTTACTACTCTAACTGTGATTGAATCTACACCAGCACTAACAATCTCCACATTGGTTACATTGTTAGCCGCATTGGAGAAACCGGTCACGGTCATTTTTGAGTTGGAAGCAAATGAGGAGTAATCCGTTCCATTGGCAGTCATTCCATAAGTAATCAAGTTACCTACGATGTCTGAACCTGGAGTGGCACTCAAAATTGAGTTCGAATTAGATGTAATCACATACCCGGTCAAATTCTCAAAAGAAAGAGTGATTAACTCATCCTCAGGATGAGAAAGAGGAACACGAGCATCCAGGTAGTCATCAGTGTAGAAAGGAGACTCTGGGAAAGGCTGTGAATTAACTTCAATCTTAGGAACAGTTCCGAAATCAGTTGATGTGATTTTGTACTCGGCAGGATTCACACCATCATCAGCAAACTTAGTAAATTTGTACTGACGATTGTCCATCAGGTTGGTGTGGTAAACCGCGTAAACCGAAGTTGTCTTAGGATTGATGGGGTTCTTCAAGAAAACTTTTCTATTAGTACCATCAACCCGACGAACATCGATTCTATTCCCAGCTACAGTTGCTCCGTTTGGAAGAGCTGCGTAAGCAGATACCCCGGAGTAAACTGCGAAGGACTCTTCACCGATTTCAGCGTTGGACAGAGCTTGACCACGTCCAGTCCCATCCACGATCATATTATCGGCTTCAAACTCCAGTGTAGTAGTGGCTGTGGAGCCCACAACGAATACTGGCTTAAGAAGTTCACCGAATACTTTGTAATCCGCGATTCGAATAGTAATATTATCTTCAAGAATCCAAGAATTCTCAAAGTTCTCCGAATCTTGTAGAGAAGCTACCGAGAAAGAATTCCCCCAATGAAGGTTATGAAAAGTTGAAGAATCAACAGTAACCTCATTGGAAAGAAGAAAGTCCACACCCTCGGTGTAGTCAGAACGCTGAGGAACATTACCAACACGAACTATACTCTGAACATACTTGTTTGGAAGAGGATCTACAAAATCCTGGAAATCAGAGTATCGGTAAGAAACTGTGATAATCGCCGAAGCCGCAGGAGCACTCGCAAGAGTAAACCTACCGTTACGACCATCCAAAGAAACTACAGAAGAAGCTGAACCATTCACCAAAACATCAATGTATTGAGGATCATTGGTAACCGCTCCTGTGTTGGAGTCGTCTACGATATTCTTGTTCTTAGTATAAAAAGTTGTAGTGGCTCCATCGACTTGAGAAGAAAGATCTTCAGTATCCGCTTCTTTGTCTCTTCGGATATAGTAGTAAGAGACATAAACCTTAGCCCCAGCTTCTGGGATAAAAGGAAGGTGGATCTCAGACTGACCACTAGCATTCTCACCAACTAATTTAATTGGAGTAACTAGCTCATCGTCTATGGTGACCTCAATATGTTGTACGTTATTTGTTACCTGAGCGTTCTCTGGATTCACAATCGGAGCTTTTCGAGTGTTAATCACTGAAACATTTCCCAGAACCAATTGGAAAGAAAGGTCTTCTCTCTCAACGAAAATGGGGAAAGTACCAGAGGCTCCTCGAACCACCGGAACGTCCTGAGCTAGAATAAGCTCAGAGGCTGGTCCAACAAAGGTAGGGATTCTGTAACCCCCGAAGTTGTTGAAGCCTTCGTTCTCCCGGATGGATTTTGTATAAACTCCAGGTTTCTGATAAGATGGAAATCCTACTAATTTTGCAGTCATAGCACCATTCCTAATAGCGAAAAAATTACATTCGAGTGGGAAATAAACCACTCAGCGTTCTATTCAAGGCCGAATTATTAAACAACTAAAAGGAACGGTCGGAGATTAGTCTGTGCGGTCAGTTGAACCATCTTTATTGACAGCAACATAACCTTCCCCATCACTATAAATAGTAGAGTCGGGATTCTTCTGCATGATGGATTCTTTCTTCTTAAATTTGTTGTGGTAACGCTCCCAATTTTTGTTAGCGTCTCTTCCAACTTTAAGATCAATCGGAGCGTTGTCCGTTTTCGAAGTCCCCGATCCCTTGAAAACAGCGGAGACTCTATGAACGACTGCTCGCTCAGCGGGCTCTCCGCACTTCTCACACTTTATCTGCTTAAGCTCTACCGGAACCATGGCTTCAAACTTATGTCCCTTTTCACATTTAAAATCGTAAATAGGCATTATGGACATTCCTCTTCTTCTTCGGATAGCCCAATTCCAGGGCCCCGTTTAATTAAAAAAGCAGAATTAGATGTTATCAGATTAGTGAACTCTCTGACCAGAGGAATGAACCTAGCCCACTCCACATTGAGAGTCATAGTGATAGTGCTGTTAGATACTGTGAGTTCACCACCCTCATCCCACTCTTCACGATCCTCATCAGAATAAGACAACTCCGTCATCGACCACCCAATGTTCTGGAACCAATTTCTCATCTCCAGATCAATCCTGGGAAATAAAAAATCCACGATCCGATCCTCAAACTTCTTGTCGCCTACGGAGAGCATCAGAGAAACATTCATATCTGCTCTAGAACTAAAAACATGGTAAACCGGTCGAGGCTCTGGGTGGAGAACCAAAGCCATCTCATCTCCCACGAAGGGGCGGTCTGCGAAATTTAATCTTATACCAGGGATAATATCCACGAACCGGTTACGCTCGTAAGGAATGTTCTCCACTGTACCACCATCAATCAAGTATTTGGCAGTCACTCTAAGACCTTCTGGAATGGCCTTAATCATTGTAACCTCAGTACCGTCTACCTCGAAGTCCTGCCCACGGATCAAACTATAATCATTAGCATAAACATGGACCGTATCTTTGTCGATAGGCTCTTCAGCTAGATTAAAAACATTAGAGACACCGTCGTACCTCTTGTAAATCTCCTCACACCTCTCAGGAACATAAAGATACGCGAATGTATTAGCATCGGTCAGAACAATGAAGTAGGTTCCCGCCTGGGTTGTATCATAAGCCCGTTCGTCAACCGAAACCCACTCAATAGAGTTTCCTGGAACAGAGGCACTCGCGATCTTGGTCAGCATCGCATAACCACGCTCAACCCCACCATAGTTATCGATCCCGGTTGAGACCTTATTACGACCTTTAACCGCAACATAAATGCCCTTATTACTTTTCTTAAGTTCAGTATGCTCAGAAACAACATGAATATCCTTGAACATATCCACGTCACGAACCAGATCTCGAATCTGGTTAACTATAGTCTCCCGAACAACTTTGTTTCCGGGGGTTATTCCCATGGTGACTGTAGTAGTCATTCAGCATCCTCTTCGGTTCCTCTTCCTGGTATTCGATGAATATTACGAAAGCGTGGGGTCTTCCCCTTCTCGCTGAGATAACGCTTATCGTCGTGAACCCAATCATGGTATCTGGTATTAAATTTCGGTTTACGCTCGTTCATACCAACCCTGTACAAAACATCTCGTGGCTGAACAATATGTAAAGTAAAATTCTGCTGAACCAGAATTCCATTAGGCTCTTTTCTTTTGACCGGACCGATCATATACCGCTCACCATTTTGGCGAACAATTAGGTCACCCTGCCGAACCACAGGATAGTTCGTTAAAAAACTCTCATTATTCTTTGAAACTACTCGACCCTTATTGGAATGCTTATAAGAGATCTCAGCGTCGAATGGAGCGAGCTGGACCTCGAAGGGCCCTATAAACCCACCGTCGAACCCTGTCCCGAAACAAGTCTTACAATTTCTCCACTTCTCATCACCGTAGGTCTCTACATCCTGATGGTCGTGTTCTGGACAAGGCTCACCGGCAGACCTCTGGATAAATACCCAGGCCCTCTCACCACCTTGATCCAGTAGAAAATTCTGCTTGGTCACAATATTAGCCCAAATGTAAGTTAGTCCTTCCATATCTTGATAAGAAGCCAAATAAGCCTGCTCTAGAGGAGTTTCCTTACCAGAAGCTGTTACAGAAGTGACTTTATAGTAAATCCTCTGATCGAAGTCGACATTCCGCTGCAGATACACTGAATTGTACGTATAGGAAATCTTAATCTCAGAAGTATCTGTGGGAATGACTAGATCAAAATAGCGTTCATAAACCGGATCGTACTCAGGCTCAGAGTAAAGCTCAATCTCTCCCGTCCTGGGTTTGATAGTCTTGGCACGTACCTGGACTCCATCAATAAGTACCGTGATCTTATCAGGATCAAACTCGTAATCATTGATCTCATCATCAGTCACGAATGGGAAGTTCTCCGCACAGACCGTGATTGATTTATCTTCAATCCGAAGATGTGTAGCATTATTCACTAACTCTTCTTCTACTCGAATATTCTCGGAGGAATCTCTGTAGAAATTCACTCCAATCGGGGTTGAGTTTACTTTTGTGTAAGGACCTTCAGTAGAATCAATCGAGCGGTAGAGATTTACTCCAATGATGTTGTGACCGCTGTTGTTTGGATTCATCCTTGGATCATCCCAACGAACATCGAACGAACCGTACTCATATAAATGAAACACCCTCAGATTCTGAGGAGGGACCGGAAATGGGTAAGCTCGACGGACATCACCGCGAAGGGCGAGGGGGTCCGTCTCCGTAACTGATCTCGAAGACGGACGAATCTCCCCTGTTATACTATTTTGAACCTTATCGTCTTCAGACATTAACCGCCGTACCTTCTACCACGTCTCCAGGAACCTCCGGCTCCACCACGATAAGCATAATGAGCCTTGTACCCATAACCATGAGAGTAAGGAGTTTGACGAAGGCCCTTAATTGTATGAGATCGGTGCTCCTCAAGGTGCTTAAGATCATTCTCTACTTTATCACGGTAATAATTAAGCATTCGATCATACTTATCACTCTTAGAAAGATCTAAGGAGATACCGTTCAAGGAGTAACCATACTCATCCTGAACCCATCGAGCTACCATGTGCTCAAGAGCGAAGAGAGCCGCCCCATCCACAACCAAAGGCTGAAGACCTGGGGGAATGCTGGCCAAAGAAAGATTCTCATTGTTTCTCAGAAAATAAGAGACCTTGTCTACAGATTCTTGAAGGAAAGAAAGAAGTTGATAATCTTGCCAAAGAAAACCATGGTTGGTCGTATAAGTATTGACCTCAGAAGAGGTTCGAGGCGGAGCGAATCGATAATTGAAGTCTGGATTGTCATCCGCTAGTCGAATTCGAAGCTTCATCAACAAAGAAGCTATGGCTTCTGGATATTGCTGCTTAGTGATCGTGCTATCCTTAACCACAGTAAAACAGTTCTCGTACTCAACCTGGGTGGAGGCTGCTGTTTCCTGAACGAACCACTTAATCGCATACTCTCCGGGACTAGCCGTGTCCTTAATGGTGTACGGAGCATACCAAGTTCCAACAGATTTTCTTGTGGGGACTCTATCGACGATATTATCGACTACGATGTCAAAGCCCTGAGTACGATCGATAATAGCATACTCGAGTTTAAACGGATCAATCAAGAGACCCATACTGTTTCGGGATTGAAATACTAGATCCTCTTCCCCTAATTGTTGTCCTGCGTAGAAAACTCTACTCATAATCTTACCCCACGACGCTAAAGCCCTGCTCGTACCCCGTTGGGTTAGTACTAGCCAGGGCTTGAATAGTCCACAAAACCTTATAATCTCCGGGAATCTGAGTTAAGTTGCCGTAATTGATCTCCAGGTAATAGACACCTAAAGAATCACGAACCGGAACCAGATTCTCGAATCCTTCTTCTTGAGTGTACTGATTAAGACCGAACTCGTCCTTGACCAGAATACTCGCTTCTATAAAGTAAGGATCTATTAAAGAACCATCATAGCGAATCTCGGCAACCAAGTCTGTCGGGCCGGTTGTGGAGGGGAGATTCGTACAATATTGAAAAACTTTACAGGAAGCCATCTTACGGGAAGGTAACCACCAACGTAGGGTCGGTTCCAACCGGTACGAAGGAATAAGTGAATTGTTCTGAGACTGAGGTCGAAGGGGGAAGTACTCCGTAGAGCACCATATGATAAGTTTTCTTCTCAGTAAAGATGTTGGGATCTAAAAAGAGCTTAATGTAATAACGTCCTTGAGAAGGGTTCTCAACCAAGGTAGCATCATGCAGTACTTCGATCTCGGAAGTTCCATCGAACTCGAAAACTTTGAAGTCCACACTGGTCAAGTTCAGAGGAGCACCAAGCTCATCTTGAACCACGACCCTCTTGGTCAATTCTGTTCCTAAATCAAGACGATCAGACATTTAGATCCTTTCGCGGAAGGTTGATCCCTTTCTTATCCGCGTAATAAACGTACTCTGCAAATATCGAGGCCAGATAAGTGATCTTGTGAAGATATCCCAGGGCCTTTACGTTATCTCGGTAAAGCATCGACTTAAACTTCATCAAATACTTTACTATCTTCAATTTAATTAACTTCAAATACTGAGTGGCCTTGTAATCCTCTACAGAAACCGACTGAACCTCTTCATCAAGGAACTTACTTACCTGCTTCCAGATCTGAATTAGATGCTGGGGCCGGTAAATATCCTTGTACTCAAGACCATTACCAATTTCACGAGGACGATAAGCCATACATTAAATATAGTATAAAGTAACTTTAAATTGTGGAGAACCGGTAGCATTCAAGAAGTTCTCGCCCAGAAGCTTCAGCTTGTAACCTCTCTGAATATTCAGAGACTTGGCGAACTCCACATCTCGAATTAAAACGCCGTTTTCCATTTTAACAGTGTCTCTTAACTCAAAAGGGTAGATCTTACTGTAAACGGCTCCCTGAGAATCTGAGAGAGACTGCATACTGAATAAGAACTCATCGAAGTCGCCCGCGAGCTTCTCGATTCGCATTCCGACCAATTGAGCGTCCTCGGCGAAAGCAGTTTCCAGCATATCCGTAGAAGTAGGATTAAACCCAGTAGTTACAGTAGCTGTTACAAATTTGTATTCTGTGTTCATGCTTTAACCTCGCCTTAAATTGCAAATGCTTTGTAAGTGAACTTAATCCGGATATCTGACATCAACTTCAAAGTAGTAGTGTCTCCAGCAGATCCGGACTTACCGGCTAAAATCAACCACCAGTTCTTAGTCTGAATCGGAAGTCTCTTAATAGATCCCTGTCGAAAGTGCCCGCTCTCGGAAAGACCAGCCACAACCTCATCGGTGATTGCTACGGCTCCTGTAAGACTGTTCGTAGGAGAAATGTACCACTGGGAGTTACCAGCACCTACACTAATTACAGACTTCCAAGAAAGCTCATACTCTACGGTCCCGTCCAAAACTTCGGAATCCTGTAGACCTGAGTCCTCAGGAACAGCTATCTCGTAAGAGTGAACAATCTCGTATGAGTCGGAAACAGTAGTATTCGAAGCTGCTTCGTGTGCTCCGGACCCCGCACTTAGAACATGCCCAGCATCCGCAAAAGGAGCCATGTCCACAGTACCCATAAGCTGACGAACCCCGCGATTGTCTTCAACCGCTTGGATTACGCTCGCGAATCCCGCACTTAATCCAGAAAGCTCAACCACTTCGAAAGACTTGGCGAACAACTCATTGATCGGAGATCCTATGGTTCCGTAGTTAGCAGTAGCTTCCGCAGTGTAAGTGCCTAGATCCAAATTGGATACAGAACCATCTAGCTGCAGGTCGAAGTAGTAAACTCCGGTGGACTCTGGCTGCATAGAAAGATTACCATCAATAGGAATTCCGCCTCCAGTTCCACCTGCACCGTTAGTCACGGGACTACCCGCCTGATCAATAATAGCGATCTTCGGAGCCTCTACTAGGTTCTCCATACCGGCACCGAGTGCCTTGTAATTGTAGAACTTAATTCGGACAATCCTCATATTAGGACTGTCTGGCTTCTCCATGGTCGCTGGAAGGGCTAGAGCTGCTTCAACGTTATTCTCAAGACCATCAACAGTGGCCTGGAGATTAGCAATATCTTGTCTTGCTTTTTTTATCTCAACAAATTCTGCTGATTTTCCATTTACTTTAGAGCTCATTTATTACCCCTCATTGATTACTGACTTTAAAACTGTGATTTTTAGATCGGCGTTCTGTCCGGTCAACCCTGTACTCTTAATAACCAGAATATCATCGGCGTTTAGAATCAACTCACCATCTGGAAGTGCTAGAAAGTAAGAGTTGTCTCCGTCGGCAGAAATAAGCTCTCGAGCATCGATCAAAAAGTCATCAGACCCATTAACCCTCATGCACAATTGAAACTCACCATCCAAAGCTATGTTGGACGAGATACCTACTGAATGAAGTTTCCAAGGCTTAGTGGCCGAAGGAGCCGCCTCAAGAACTTCTAACTCAGCCGCCAAGGTGTTGGCTGTCGAATTATTTCGAACCAACCCAGGAGCTGCGGGATTCAACATCCCAGCAATCTCTAAAGGAACTACGGTATTGGTATTATCCTTCTCATTGGTTACTTCAACTTTAGAATCTACAGTATGGACATCCAAAGAGAAAGTGGCCTCGTTCGAATCTTTCTTAGGAGTAACATTAACCCTTCGGTGAACGTTGTTGCTCTCTTCCCAACCTAGGACTCCCTTCTCCCACTCAAAGTTTATCCCACCCGCAAGACTATTATTGCCCTCGGTTCGAATCAAAGTGTAAGAAACTGAGTCCAAAGAGCACTCAAACCCATTATTTAAGATCGAGGTTACTTTGATGTAGTATTCCTGATCGCAGGTGATGCCCACATTTAACTGTGAGAAGGTTCTAGAAATTGAACCCGGCTTAACGAAGCGATTACCCGCCAAAGTTCCTCCAGGAACAGAGCCTGCCCGATCGGGTACATTTCTAATATTATCGATACCCAGTACATACCCAGTATCTTTTTGAAGAGAGTAGTACAACTTATAAGATACTACTCTAGTATCTCCATCTGGTGACCAGTAAAGATCAGTTACTGACTCATCTCTTCTAGCAACACGTACATTATTAATAGCCATACCGTACTCCCGAATAAATCTTATTCATCGATTCTTTTGACGAAGGTATCATTTCCATAATGATCCCTCTGAATCTTCTTCATCTCTTTGCTCTTCTTAGTTCGGTACTCTCCGAACTTGCGACACTTGTCGCCCCATCCCCAGCCCTTATAAGCAACTCCTACGGAGTCCCCTGGGTTGAAAAAGGTTTTAGCTTCGGCACACCCGCACTCTTTACACTCAGCGGGGTCCTCTCTTTTTGAGAATACTCGAAGCTCATCAAACTCATTTTCACATTCTGGACATCGATACGAATACATTGGCATGTTCTCTCCTTAAAAGAATTTACTTCCTTCTTCACCCTTGACCTTCTTGTAATGCTCACGAATGAACTTAATAGCAAAGGGTAAAGAAACTGCAATGTGCTTGCAGATCAAGTTCCTCTTCTTCTCAGGTAAAGGAGGTACAACCTTCCCACGCTGAGTTGGATGAGGATCAAAATAATCTTGTTCCTGAGCGTTATACCGGGCTCCGTAATAAAGAAAAGCTGGGCAAGTACAACTCACCTTAACCTCTTCTTGATAAATCGCCGTATCCACAACTGCCTCCGGAACCTCACTCGGGTTCTTTAAACTAATTCGCACTCTATGCCCATTGGGGTCTGAATCTTCATGGTCACATTTCACGATGAAGAACCAACGAGCATATTGATAAGTACCGTCAGAGTTCTCGCGAACCATCGTCCGATAACGCTTAGGCCAACAGCCTCTACGATGTCGAATCGACCTCCGAGTGGTACGATCAAGCAAGTGCCTAATGGTATGTGCCGTGAAATTAAATGCCAAAATCAACCCACAATTTAAGAATCGATGACTAAACAGCGAGATTTGCCCACTGCCTAGCAACAATCCGATCTAAATCTAGCCGAAATATTAAAAAAATATTGGCTAGAACTTTTGTGGTTTCTTTAGACTTTCAATTCCATACGAGAATTGGATAGCTTTTTCTGAACAGTGGCTAAAAAACCTTCGTACTGCGGTCGTGACTTTTTAGTAATTTTAACGTCACTCTCCTCAGAAAGAATAAAACCCAGCTTGTCTTGGAAAAACTCCAGAACCGAGACAAAGGACAACTTATCTAGGTAAGCCGCTTTATCTTGAGCTGTTTTTAAACCCATGAAGGAATCCCAAGCTTTGTCGAAATCTGACTTCTTGGACTCTGCTGTAAATGAAAACTCAACAGGAACTACCGGCATTTTACTCGCAAGGGAGTTTGCAGGAGCGTTCTCGGCGATCATATCACCTAATGTAGGGAAACCAACCTTCTGAGCTTCTGGAAGCTGTACAGTCTGGTATTTCTCTACCAGGGTTCCTGTAGTAGCACCAAACGAAGCTTGAAGAGATCTTGGGTCCGGAGAATTCGCTGTGATATTCGGCGTGGTGTTTCTAGTGCTTTGATTAAAAGCACGTTGGGAGTCAATTACGTCGAATCTTTGATCCTGACCCACCGTAGTAGCTATTCTCTGATAATTAGTAGTTGTGGCCTTAACCTCTTGATTGGGGACATGCTGGGGAACACTCCCGGAAAGAACTTCCTGATAATAGTGGTTAAACTCCGTAGCTTCTACTGGTACAGCAAATCCTGATTTAATCAATGAAGATACTCTAGAGATGTCAGAACCGAAGTTCATCACATTCCCATTATTCATCAAAACAAAGATGTGCCCATTGTCTACGTAGAAGTAGCGACCAGTGGAGAGGTACTGCTTAACTGCGGGAAAATAAGCCTTTCCCAGGGCTTTAAAGTATTGCTTTTCCATAAAATCGAATCCTTAAAAGTGACTACTCCCATCACTAAGCAGCTCCTGCTGCTATAGTGGGGGCATCTAGGTAGCTTCGGGGGAGATCCCCAGAAGCTACCAGAGACTCTAGCCCGAGTCTCTTTTTATTTTTCTAGTTTTCACTGTTATCATTTTAAAATTAAATCTTTGACTTATCAAGTGGCTGGTGAGATCCATCTCACGTTTAGATAAAATTGGAAAAATCATTCGTTATATAAGGACAATCTTAAAAAGGAAAAACAAAAGCCCGCTCGCGAACGAGCGGGCTTAATATCTAAACCTTAATCACTAGGATTATGGTCGTACAATATCAATTCGAGCTAGACCCAGTGGGTTAGTCACGGCGATACCGATAGTTTCGAACATTGAGAATCCAACCATACGAGCTTTGTTGTCGTCGGCAGCTAGGATTGTCAAGTCAGTTCGAATAGGCATTCGACCGAAGTACTCAGGCTCAGCTACAACGTAGACGGAACCAACAGGTACTACACTAGACTGAACTACGTGAGCTCCCCAGATACTGTTCTGAATACCAGTCTTCAACAAGAAAGCCTGAGATTCAGGATCAAGGATGTCACGATTGAATTTTCTAAAATCAGCGTAATCTCTAGGATTAACGAAGATTCTAGCAACTCTTAGTCGCCACTTTTCGATTTCTCCAAAAGCGTCAGCCAAGATACCTGGATCAATGAAAGGTACTGGAGCACCCAAAACATTGATACCATTAGCATCGTTCTGAAGAGAAGTAACGTTGATCAGGTTAAAACCACGAACGTCTTCTTCTTCCATGATGCTTGATTTACCTTGCTCCAGTGCTCTTTCTACGATGTCATATCGCTTCTCAGCAATAGTCGTAAACGGAATTTGAGGCAGAGCCGCAATTTCGAACATTGGAACATCAATTCTGCGAGACTTCAGAATAGCCATGATACTATCAGCTTCCTCAGAAACCACGTATGCAGGCACTCTTACGTCCTTATCATAATAAGGACTAGCCCCAGCCATCAATTCTTCTACGTAGAAAGCCTTACGAAGAACACCTTCATACAGAAGTTGACGCTTAATAGGACTCTGTAGGTAACGAGCCAAAGTCTTGCGACCCTCGTAGTTACCCATTAGTCCAGCTAGAACCTTATATCTTTCACCACTATCTTTACCAGCAAAAATTTTAGCCATCTTAATATCTCCTCTTACTCAAACCCTGAATTACTTCAACAATTTGATGATCATCACAGGGTCGGAAGTGGTTGGTGCCTTCTCAACGAGAGCGACAACGTCCCCACTTGTGGATGCTTCAGTAGTTAAGAACCCAAAGCTAGAAGAGTAAAGCTCAACTCCAGGCACGTAAGATGCTAGTAAGCTGTTGGGAGTACCCATAGCAGCTTCGGAACGAGTTTCGTAAACTTCTACTTCATGATAACCTAAGGAAACCAAGGTAATCTTACCGTGATCCTTAGGAGCGTTATATTCATTGGGCTCGCCATCAGCGTCAATACCAAATAATCCCCAAGCTAGGGTAGTCTTATCACAAAATGTGTAAAGACCAGTACCAGCATCAACTGTTGCGATCGAACCAGCCAAAGCTCCGTTAGGGATTTCCTGACCATCGAAAGTATCGATTACGTGAGGAGTAGCTCCTAGAAGCAGGTTGGTATTAGTTCGAGTTTTAGCATCGTCGGACAGACCAACGGGTCTCGCAGTAACTCTATGCAATTGACCTAAAACCGGCATAATATCTCCTATATATCCGAGTTAAAAAACTAATTAAATGTCTTCACCAAAAAGGGCGATCATAGTGTCAGCCTCGGACTGACTAAACTTTGACTTAGAAGAGGAAGGAGCCAACAAAGGACTTGGAATTCTTCCCTTCTGCAAAGAAGCAGCCACTTGATGACCTTCGTTTGAAGCTTGAACTTCCAGAATACTTTCCTCTTCACCGAAGAGAGCAGAAACCTGTGCATCCTCATCAAATCCAGCCATAACAGCTTCTTCATCACCCATTCTCATATTTTCCATGTAAGCGTCCATCATGGATTCTTCTTCGGCAGCACCGTCGTCCATCATGTCCATCTCACCAGAATCCTCATCCATCATGGCAGGTGCCATCATGTCTGCGTCTTCCATTCCAGATTCAGCAACAACCTGAGCCTCTTCTGGATAACCACCTTCCGCAGAAGCGACGCGATCGTCACCTTCTACAGCTTGTGGAGAGTAGTTTGAATAACCGTAAGGATCTTTGTCGTGTACTTTTTCGTCATACAGAACCTGTCCGTCACCAGCTTCGCTAGCACCAGACTCTAGTTCAGCACGAGAAAGAGCCTCGGCTTGATCATCATCGATTAGTTTCTGAACTTCAGGATTCTCAATATCAAAAGAGTTCTCAGACTGAGATTGTCCCTTTTGGTAACGAGAAGCTGCTTCTACCTCTTTAGAACTTTCCTTAGGAATGTTCTTTTCAGGATAGTTTTCCATATGTTCAGGTCTGCCCTTCAACAGACTTTCAAGTTCGTTTCTCACGATCTCTGCTACATCACCTAACCACTCAGGGGCATCCTTAACTTGTTTGCCGTCTGAATCTTCTTTAGGTAAATTTTCCTCAGGATAGTCCTTCTTCATTTCGTGTAGACTTCCATCAGAGTACAGATCGTGCATATCATCCCGCTTGGACTGATACAGTTCCTGAAGTCTGTAGAAATCATGTGAAGAAGCGTTGATGAAATGAGCGGAACGAGCAAGCAAAACGCTTCTCTCATTCAGTCGCTGCAAATCTTCTTTATCCATAAGGGCAATGGCCTTAACCGCTGCAGAGAAAACTTCCGTGTCTTGACGAGCTAACTCTGGGAACAGTTGTTTTCCTGCCTCCACAGCAATTCGAGCTCTAGTTTTCAAATTCATAATTACCCCTATTGTAGTAACTCTTAATAAAGAATTTTTCCAGGTTGTTCGTACACACTAACCAGTGTTATTAAACAACTATGAGAAACCCTTAATCAGAAGTTATATTCTCTTCTAGTAATCCTTCATACTTAACTGGCTCATCGTAGAATTCCGCTAGCTCTAGCTCTGGTTCCTTCTGAGGATCTTCCGATCCCATAAGAGCCTCACCAGCCGCTTCATCCAACCCCAATTCGTCTCCACCACCGGCGAGTTCTGCAAATGGGTCTTCCTGAGCCTTTACCTTAACCGTCTTATCTTCAACCTCATGGACAGTCTCTGAGTTTGCTCGTATCTTCTTGATATCGAACTTAACCTCATCGAGCTTTCCATCAGACAAAATAAATTCAATGTTGTGCTTGTTATACAATCGCGTTGATAAGTACCCAACCACATTTACTAAACTGGTACTCTTCGCGATAATGTTGTGAACCTTGGCATTTCTCCAAGCTGGAACTTCAACAAAAGAAGCCTCTTCAAATTCCACGGAATCAGGATGAATCTCGCTGCCGCACAACTCTGCGATGACCCTCTTCTGACCATATTGATCTAGAAAGTAACCACCCTTGCGGAATAGAAGATGTTCACATCGAGTCTCGGGACTATAAGAAACGTTGCCACACTGAGAACAAATTGTGTAAGCAGCCGAACATCCCATACTGAGAGTCTTTAATTCGCCTCTCTCAACTCTTGAAGCTAGTTTTGAATGCTTCTTATTAGTAGCTACGAGAATCTCTACTGCGTAATAGAACTCCCCATTAGATCCGGCTACAGGGACCTTACGCAGAACGGCATCAATCACACGTCCTTTAGACTTATGAATTCTTTGATCGTGCTCGTAGAAGTTGTACGCCCCTCGGAATGTTTGATAGGTGTTTCTCAAAACCGGGGAAGTCCAACCGTCGCCGTTATCATTAATGTTTCCTTCAGTACCGGCGGTAATCAACCATGGTGTATCTTTGTACATGGGATTGTTCTTTTCAGTATTCACTGAAACTACAATCTCCGCCTGGGTAAGAAGGTATTCTGAATTTAGATCGTCTACCAAAGCTCCTCGTTGAGTCAGAACATTAGCAATACGCTTCATCTGATCTCGAGTCACATCAGTTTTAGACAATCCTCCAGTGAACTTAAAGTTCTGGATCGGATCTTCAATCTGAAGTCCGTCAGGGATAATAATCGAAGGAACATCAATGGAAGCTTTCTTAGAAGCTTTTTTATCCAAGTCCGCAGCTTTAGTCTCTTTATCATCAAGACCAGCATCATTAACAACATGGGGCTGTAAGCTCCAGTTCTTGTACTTATCCCTCTGTAAACGATACTCTTCAGCATCAAAAGAAAAGTTGTTGTAAGGATAATCCGCCAGGAAATCTTTATCAACGGTAGGAACATCAACCTGACGACTTCCGTTATCACGAATGATTAACTGAAGTGTAGAAGCATCTTCTAGCTCAGTACCATACGGCCATCGAACTAAAACGCGACGAACCACAGGCATTACGTGAACTACCACACCTTTCTTGCCCGGAACATCCCCGGACCAAGTGTGGCCAACCACATCCCCTGGGTGGAACATATAAGCTCGCTCCCAATCTTCCTGCATTCTCCAAGAAAGAAAATGAAGATTCTTGGCGGTCTTAGATCCATAACGATAATGAGTTCCTGTTGAGTACCACAACTTACCTGGACGGTAACGGGTTTCTTTACCCTTACCCATCTCATCCAAAACATTGGAATAGACCAAAGATTTAATTCTTTCTGGGGTCAGTCCATAACCCTCAAGAAGGGCTTCTCTGGATATCACAGGTTCTTGTTCGAAGTGAGCGACTAACCGATCAATATCACGGTCAGTCATGAACATAATGTGTCTCAACCGATTGACTGCATACATAGATTTTGTCTCTAGAAAAAAATACGAATTCTTTCTACGCTTAACCGTCTTATTAACTAATTATCACATTAGTCCTTGGGACCTAACCTCGACGCTAAAAAATGCAACGAAGCCGATACATCGTTGTCCAATGAATTTAACTTAGCATCTGCCTCATCAGCAGAGCCCCCTTCATCAACTGAAGGTAGCGTATAGGTACGAAGATCTTCCCGTGGTTTCTCTCCACGACGGAACTTCCGATTGAACTCTTTAATTTGAGTATCGGTGTAATCTTCTTTGGGTTTATCTTTTTCAGATAGAATTCTTGACGACACTAGAGCCTCCAGTTAGAGGCTAAATATCAAAGAATTAAAAGAACTATTTTTTCTTCTTGGAAAAGACTTTTCCAGAAGAAGGAGGAAGTAGTTGGTCCTTCTCTAGATTTCTACGAATTCCCTCTAACATAAGAGTCTGGATATCCTGACGCTTTAACTTATCTTGAGGACCGGGAAGGACAACCTTGTTGGCCGTGACTTTAGAATCAGAATCGCCACTGGACAGAATCTTATCATCCAAAGAAGAGGCCACCTCTTGAGGTAGTTGTGCGTAATCCTGAATGTTCAGACCTCTCTCCGCTACCAGGGTAGAGAACCTTGGATCATCTCCGAACTTATTACCAATATTCTGATACAGAGACGATAGCATGTCATTGAACCGAGAATCGTTCAGAGTGAAGAGATCTGCCTGCAGATACTTCATCTCCAGATCTGGATCAATGTTAAACAGCTCCAGGACTGTTCGAATACTTACCGAACCTTTCGAGTACAACTGGAACAGATTAGCAAACATGGCTTCGTTGTCCCGAAGAGACATTCTTGAAAAGGAAAGACCTGGAGTTAGGATAATAGTATAATCTCCAGACTCCTCAACATAATCTTTCTTGTAACAAAGAGGTGCCCACAGAAAATCCTCTACGAAGTTACAGAGAACATCTCGGAACAACCCAAATCTTTTGTCGAGCATGTCGATACCAAGCTTAGTATCACCGAAAACACCTTCTCCAAAAAGAAGCTCTTTCTTAAGACCTAGTCCCGCAGCCAATCTGGTATTGAATTCCTCATACTCAGCACTCAACTGCAGAAGCCTATTCTCAGCACCAATCTGGTTCCACTGAACATCAAAAGTTGTGAACACCGCGAAGTCTGGATTAGCCATGGCAGCATCCACCTGATCACGAAGATCCTCAACCTCACCTTGATCCAAGCGAGCTGTGGTAGTTATCAAGTGCTTTGGAGCGAGGTTACGCATTGCGATCTGAACCTGAGCTTGACGTAATCTTTCTCTGTACAGGAGGTCATGCATACATCGACGGAGAATCGGCGTTCCCAGAGGCATGTAAGGGCTCTTTCTCATGGCCATGTGGTAGACGAACGAGCCGTCGAAAGCATTCGTATTTAATTCAATCTGTTTGTTGTCGTAAATTGCTTTCTGAAGCTCTTCTGGAATCGAGACCAATTTCTTACGAACATCCATATTTGTGAAAGACTGTCCGATCAGGTCTCGTAATTTCTCGTCAGGCATCAAGTAATAAACGTTCTCAGAAGAAATATAGGAAGTCTCTACCTTAATCAAATTCGGATCAAGAATAACCACACGCTCCACGTCGGTCTCGTCCAAAGACTTCTCAACGTAAATGAAAACATTGCCGAACAGCCAGTACTCATGGGATATACTCATCAAAAGTTGGAACAGTTGAATCTTGTCCGCGAGCATCTTGATGTAAGATTGAATCTCCATCGCCTTATCATGGTTTGAAGTAGAGGGCATGGAATGGTGGACTTTAGAAAGAGGAAGAGTCGATAAAAGGTCTATCCCATGACCTACGTAAGGATCTCTTTCGTAAAAGTAACGATAAAGCTCACGCTCTTCATAAACAGAGAAAGGCTGGACATACAAATCTGGATTGTAGGAAGGATGGAAGAAGTTATCATAGACGGAGTTATTAATATCCCCACCAACCCCTACTGATCCTACTCCAAAAGCCTCCTTCTTAACGCCTTTGATAGCTGTCTCAAAATCAACCCCGCCCTGCCCAGGCTTGACCATCGAACTCCCCCGAGTATAGTAGGGTAAATTGTCTCGGGAGTCTTTTTCCTTGGAGTAAGCTACTGACTCGTTACCGAAGGTACGAAGTACATTGACTCCTTGAGGAGAATAACTGATAATTTTCTTGTTCTTGGCCATATTAAAGATTCGATTGTAGAATTCTAGCTATTCGAGAGATTTCACTTAGTAGCTTACTTATAAACATATTATCGGGTGAATTTCTCTCCAGAAATTTAACTTCGGGATGGACCTCAGGTAAATTCTGAATAGCCTCCTCCTTCGACTTACCTCTAAGAAGGTAAGGGTGAATATCGGTCTCCTGCTCCCAACGCTGTTTTGACTTGGATTTAATTCTTCGGGTCATTCTAACATAAAGTAGTTTTCGAATCTCTTCCGAAATGCTTAAGAGCTGTCCAACTTTATGAGAAAGTAAATTAGTTAAATCCTGTTCGGAGTAGTCTTCTGCAGATTCG
>Ga0129345_1000068_pt1 | contig 32074 bp, 25 predicted proteins | sample CPBDNA_FD_94425 | JGI IMG/M metagenome (GOLD analysis project Ga0129345, IMG submission 94425) | Freshwater to marine salinity gradient microbial communities from Chesapeake Bay, USA - CPBay_Sum_20_0.8_DNA | ecosystem: Environmental > Aquatic > Marine > Coastal | place: USA: Chesapeake Bay...
ATCAAAATAACTTTTTGAGGCCAAAGTGAATTTATAGCAATGTCATTAAGTTGATAAATTTTTTCATAACCTAATCCCCTACCAACGCCTTGATAAGCAACGGAAGAATATGCTGAACGATCTGAAATAATTTTTATATTTTTTTCAATATTAGGTTGAACTACTTCATTAATTAGTTGTGACCTTTGGGCTGCAAATAAGAGGGCCTCTGTAAATTCTGATACAACATATTCATGACTTAACAACAAGTTTCTAATGCCTTCACCGACTTTTGTTCCACCAGGTTCTCGAACTAGAACATTATTAATGCCAGATTGATTTAATTGTGAAGATATTTTTTCTGCTAACGTTGATTTACCACAACCATCAATGCCTTCAAAAGCAATATAACTATTGTTCATTATGGCTGGTCCTCATCATTGTTAAGATTTAATCTTAACTTGTTAAAATTAGATTTTTCAAATCCAAATTCTTTAACTAATTTTTTATATTCATTATAAAATGTATAGACTCCAGTAATTAAAATCAATAAAGCACTTATTCTTAAAACAAACAAAACTCCATCAAAATTAAAGAAATCGTTTGCTAAATTTGCGAAAAATCCGGACAAAAATACTGATATTAATAACGATATTCTTGCGATTGAATAAAAATTTCCAAATACTCTTCCCCTAAGTGCTTGTGTGGTTGTGCTTTGTAAATAACTTAGAGTTAACACATAAATTGTTCCAGAGCCGATACCGGCAATAAAAATAAAAAATAAAATTGTTGAAAATTCTGAAGATGAGAAACTAAACATCAATGATAATCCAGTCATAGTCATGCTAATTCCTATAAAAAATGGAACCCTACTAAAGCTAGTTACAAAGTAACTTAGTACTACCATTATGAAAACTACACCAAACCCAAAAGAAGCAATCATAAATCCATATGAACTTTGAGTAAAACGTAGAGTTTCTGTTAAATAAGTATTGCCAAGCACAAATAATGACCCCGCACCAAGAAGACTAATTGAAATAGCTGTAGATACTATCTTTAATTCTGCGTTATTCCAAAAATATTTTATACCCTCAGAAAGACTATTTAGAACTGGTTGGCTTTGACTATTTTGAAATTTGTTTTGAGAACTTTTTAAGAAAAACAATAACGAAATTGAAAGCAAAAAAGTCACGGCATCAACTAAAAAAATAATTGAACCACTCCAATTGTTACCAAAGCTGGTTACTGGTTGTAAATATTCTGAATCTGACAAAATTCCAAATATTAAAGAAGCTAATGGTAAAGATGCATAAGTTCCAATAGCAAATAACGAGTTTGCTTTTACTAAGTATTCATCATTGACTACCTCTGGAACGACAGCTTCTCTTGAAGGTTGTCTAATCAGTGAAAAAATTTCAGAAATAAAATTTATCAAAAATAACTGTATTAGTGACTCAGCAAAAAATAATAACATAACTATCACCATTCTGATTCCATCACATAAAAGCATGATATTTTTTTTATTAAATTTATCGGCTAACAAGCCGGCAAAAGTTGATAATAGTGCCGGAATTATTCTCGCTACAACAGGTATAACTGCAGTAATTTCCGAGTTTCCGTTTTTTGAACCAAAATAACTTGCCAAAGCAACTGAAGCAAATAAAGTTCCCCAATCTCCAAAACTAGATAAAGTACCAGACCACCAAAGTATTGAAAATTGAGTTTTCGAAAATATTTTTACTGAATTCATATCTATATTTATCCTAATAACTCTTATAGATGACAAGACTTTTTTTTTAAATACTGTACATTAAACAAAAATACTGTTATCAATATAATCATGTCAAAACCATTAGTTATTGTTGAGTCGCCAACAAAAGTTAAGACTATTTCAAAAATTTTGGGATCTGAATATATTGTCAAATCTAGCGTTGGACATATAAGAGATTTGCCTAGAAATACAAAGTCTATTCCGACTCAATATACAAATAAAAACATATTATGGGGTGCTGTCAAACCTGATAATTTCGAAAATATTTATGTAGTGCCAGAAGATAGAAAGAAAATTGTAAATGAACTTAAAAAAATTGCAAAGGATGCACAGGATGTATTTTTAGCAACTGATGATGATAGAGAGGGTGAAGCTATTGCATATCACCTTAAAGAAATACTCGATTTAAGTTTTGAACCAAAAAGAATTAAATTTAATGAAATTACAGAATCAGCTGTAATCAACGCGATTAAAAACCCTGAAATAATAGACGTCGGTAAATTTAAATCCTATGAAGCTAGAAGGACTTTAGATCGAATGATAGGATATGAAATTTCACCAAAAGTAAGAGATTTGGGCGGAGCGTTTATCTCAACTGGTAGGGTTCAGGGGCCGGCTATCAGATTAATAGTTGAAAGAGAGGAAGAAAGAATAAAATTTATTAAATCCAAATACTATGACATAACTACTACGTGTAAAAGCGAGGGATACGAATTTGTAGCAAGTGTTAAGAAAATTAATGATTTAAAAGTTTCATCTTCATCTGATTTTGACAATAGAGGGAATAAAACAACTTCGGATAGATATTACTTAGATCCAAACCAAATTGATAGTCTCAATTCTTCACTTAGTAATTTGGAAACAACAGTTGCAAAGATTAAAAGCTCTCCTAGAACTGCCCGACCACCAAAGCCATTTAAAACTACAACTTTACAGTCTGCTGCTAGAAGCGCTTTAGGGTTTCAACCCGGAAAAACAATGGGTATTGCACAAAAGTTATATCAGGAAGGATTGATAACTTATATGAGAACTGACTCGATTAGATTATCTGATGTTGCAATAAAAGCTGCAAGAAAATATATATCTGAGAACTTTTCGGAAAGCCATCTTCCTAAAAACCCTAATTTATATGGAGATAGTCAGAATGCACAAGCTGCTCATGAAGCAATAAGGCCCTCTGGAGAATTCTTTAAAACACCTAAAGAGCTTGAAAATCAATATAAAAGCGATACTGACGAACACAAACTTTATTCATTAATCTTTAATACCACGATTGCGTCACAAATGGCTGATGCAAGTGGTTATACAAAAACAATAGAAATTCAAATAAATGATAATGAATTTGGTTTAATTACTTTAGGAATATCAGGAACAACCTGGGAATTTGGAGGCTTTAGAGATCAATTAAGGTATGATAACGATTCTAGTCAGGAACTTCCTAATCTTAATGAAGGTCAAAAAGTATTAATAGAGAAGTGTAATATAGAAGAAAAATTTACCTCTCCTCCAAACAGATATTCGTCGACATCACTTATTAATAAACTCGAAGAGCTTGGTATAGGTAGACCATCAACTTATGTTTCAATTATTGACAGTATTACTTCTGTTTTTATTAATGCAGAATCAAGTTTAAAACCAAGAGTTTTAGCAATGGCTTTGATAAATAATTTTATGAAACCTTTTTTTAACCAGTACATTGATTTTGAATTTTCAAAAGAAATGGAGGATGAGTTAGATAAAATTTTAGAAAGTACTAATCCGGAAGAGTCAAAAATTAAATTCTTAGAAAAATCTTATAAAACTATTACTAATCATATTGAAGAATACGGCATTCAAGATCCAGCAATTTTAACAACAGTAAGTCTTCCATATGACTCTAGATATGTAATAAAAACTGGAAGGATTGTTGAAAAAACTCCATACCCTTATTTATTAAGAGATGATGAATTTAAAGTTGGACTTCCGCCAGAAATTACGATTGAAGAATTAACTGAATCTTATTTAAATGACTTAGAAGGACTACAAGAAAAAAGTTTAGAAAAAGAGAGAATTGTTGGTAATTGTCCGGAATGTGGCATAAATATTCATATTAAATTAGGTCCAAATGGAAGCTTCTATATACAACATGGAGAACGAGCTAAAGATGTTAGACAAACTAAATGTTCTTACAAAAACTTAATTGGACCAATTTTTCAAGATGAGGACCCAAGTAGTTTAAATATTGATGCATGCATTCAACGTTTTTCTCTTTCTACCAAAAATCCAAGACTGGTAACAAAAGCTGGTGAGTGGTCGTATTTATCTGCTGTTGGACCTTACGGGGGTTACGCAATAAAACAACGTGATAGAACTGTATTTAACAATGACCAATTAAATTTATTAAACAAAGAAGAGATTATTGATTTATTAGAACAAGAAAAATATAAAAATTTATCAAATTATTTAGGTGGGGAAAATTTGAAAATTTCTAAAAACAAATCTAAGCAAGAAATTATTAATTCGATACTAAATCATTTCAAATTAGAAGAAAAATTAATTAAATCATTAAATAAAGATACCTTAGTTTTATTAGCTAAGAACTTAGAAATAGTTTTCTACAGAGGCAGATTTAGAATGAAAGCTGAAGATGCTACAAAACAAAACCTCATTAATAAAATATTGATAGACAAAAAAAATAAACCACTCGAAACCCCTAGGCAAGCATTAACTATAAATGAAGAAGAAATTTTGAAACTATTTGGTGATTTAGAAGTTTAGTTTTTAGATTGAATACTATTTTCAATTAATTCTGTAACTTTTTCCCAGTTAAATTCATTTCTAACAAAATCTTTTGAAGCTAAACCAAATTCTTTAATTTTTTCTGGATTGTCAATAAAAAATGTAAGAGCATCTGAAATATCTTTTCTTGAAGAAACTATAAAACCTGTTTTTCCAGGAATTATAGTCTCAAACGCCCCACCTGAGGAGCCTACTAGAACAGGAAGGCCAAAACTAGCTGCTTCTAAGTAGACTAAACCCAAACCTTCATACTCTTTTCCAAAATAACGAGACTTAGATGGCATCACAAACACATCTAAAGATTTATAAAATTCTTCAATAGAATTCTGATTCTTATCAGAAAAAAATTCAATCTTTACTGGAGAAATATTTGCTAATTTTTTTAAATAACTTTCTTGCTTTCCAAAACCAAAAATTTTTAATTCAACTTTTCTACCTCTATCTACCAATTCAGACACAGAATCAATAACCCAATCAATTTTTTTTCTCGCTACGAATCTACTGCTTACTCCTACAGTCAAAACCTCACTATTTATATACTCTTTTTCAAAATCATTTTTGTTTATACCTGCTTTTACTACCTTAATTTCTGTATTTACTAAATCTTTCAATTTCCTTGCAGTAAAAAAACTTACTGAGAATATTGTTTTTAATTCATTTAAATTATTTTTTAAAATCTTATTCAAAATTGGAATACTTTTAAGAATATTAAATTCAGCACCATGGATGATCATAAATTGCGGCATATTAAATTTTTTTAATTTCTTAATCAACAAAAATTGTGGATTGCTTGAAGCATGAAGTATTGCTTCTATTTTATTTGATTCAATAATTTTCTGAATTTCTTTGTAAGTACTTTTGTTAGGGTAAATAAAAGTCTGATTTGATTTTGTTTCTTTATCACTTTCAGCCCATTTAGGAGAATATATAATAACATCATTTTTCATATGTTCTATTAAGGAATTTATATAGGTAGATATACCACCTTTTTTTGGAGCAATATCATTTGTTATAAGTAAAATTTTCATTTCCAATTTCTCCTACATTATATGACCATAGTTGATATTGATTGTTTTCAAAGACAAGAGTTGATATCCCCAAATTATTTGGAATAGTTAAACCAGAAGCAGCTTTAATATCAGGCAAATTTAGAAGTTTTGTAACACCTGCTTTTATAGTTCCACCATGTGATGAAATTAGGACTTTTTTATTTTTAAATTTCTTTATAAGCTTTTCAACTCTTTCACCTACTTCTAACAATGATTCACCTACTTCACCATATTTAGATTTATTATCTAAAAAAAGTGAACTTATAAAATTGGTTCTAAAGTTTTCCAATATTTCTTTAGTGGTCATTCCTTCCCATTTTCCTAAATCAATTTCAACGAGCTCTTTATAAGTTTTAAACTTCTCATTTGTTGCTAGTTTCATTGTTTCTTGAGTTCTTTTTAGTGGTGATGATAAATATACATTGTATTTAGAAATTTTTGTACTTAACTGTTCAGCAGATTTAATTCCAAAACTATTCAATGGATTGTCTATTTTACCTTGCCAAACACCTTCAGTATTTGAATCAGTTTGACCGTGTCTCATAAAAGTAACTTGAGAGTTGAATAAGTTCATTGGAGAGTCGTGTTTAAGTTCAAGATGAATTAAATCATTAAATTTATTTACTTGTCTTAAACCTTCTCTTTCTATGATTGTAGATATTGAAGTATTACTTATATTACCAATTGGGTATGGAAACTCTTTAAAGCCTAGAGTACATCCTATTGCGGTACCAATAAAGAATCCGTGTGTAACAACAATTGAAGTTTCATTTTCTTTAGTTTGAGAAAATAAATAATCTAATTCATATTTCACTCTATCTCTAAAATCTTTCATTGATTCTCCGTTTGGAAAGGTAAAAGAATCATCTATTAAAGATTCAAGTATTAATGGATTGTTTGAATAAGTTTCTGAAACTTTTTTTCCTACAAAACTACCAACATCAACTTCTCTCAACTCTTTTCTTTTTACAACTTTTGATGAGATATGATTAGCAGTTTCGACTGCTCTTTTTAAATCTGAACTGAATACGTGATTAAAGTTAATTAGCCTTTTAGAAACTCTTAATGCTTGTTCTAAACCAATAGAATCCAATGTAGTTTCGGTATGACCCTGCCATATTTTTTGTAAATTTTCTTTAGTTTGACCGTGTCTAATAAAGTGAAGTGTCTTCACTAAATATTAAAAAGCTGAAGCAAATATCAAACTGACAATTGTCATTACTTTAATAACAATATTCATAGCAGGACCTGAAGTGTCTTTAAGTGGATCTCCAATTGTATCACCAATAACAGCTGCTTTATGCTCTTCTGAGCCTTTGCCGGCACCACCACCAGCTTCAATATATTTTTTGGCATTATCCCATGCACCACCTGAGTTTGCCATAAATATCGCTAATAAAAATCCAGTAACCAGTGCACCAGCTAAAAATCCACCTAGTGCTTCTTTGTTCCAAAAACCAATAACTAGAGGTAGCACAATAGCCAACCCTCCTGGTAATAACATTTCTTTCAGAGCAGCCGTTGTTGCAATGTCAACACACTTTTCATATTCAGGTGTTACTCCATCAATTCCTTCTCTCAGTCCTGGAATTTCTCTAAACTGTCTTCTAACTTCTTCAATCATTTTGAATGCAGCTCTACCAACTGCTTTTATTGTCATAGCAGCAAATAAAAATGGGAACATTCCCCCTAGAAACAATCCTGCAGTGACTTCGACCTTAGTTAAATTTAATCCAGTTTCACTTAAACCAGCACTTTGAACAAAAGCTGAAAACAATGCCAGAGCGGTAACAGCTGCTGAACCTATAGCAAAACCTTTTGCAATAGCAGCAGTTGTATTCCCAAGAGAATCTAATTCATCAGTTGCCTTTCGAACTTCTGGTGCAAGATGAGCCATCTCAGCAATTCCACCAGCATTGTCGGCTATTGGACCGTAAGCATCGACAGCAACTGTAATACCTAATGTTGCAAGAACACCAATAGCTGCAATAGCAACTCCGTAGATTCCACCACCATCACCTAATGCCCAGTCTCCAGCTGTATAAGCTCCACCAACACCTAGTACTACCACAACAACTGAAAAAGCTGCTGATCTCATACCTTCTGATATTCCTAATAGCACTACTGTTGCGGGACCAGTTTTAGCTTGATCTGCGATATTTTTTACAATTGAATAGTGATCTGAAGTGAACCATTCTGAAATTTGACCAACAATGATGCCTACCAATAGGCCAACTATAACTGATATAAATAATCCAATAGGATTATTCGTATAATCTGAAAACATGATTGAAGATAAAAAGTAAACGCCTATGGCTGTTAAGGCAGCTGCAGAATATGTGCCTCTATGTAATGCTTGAGCTAATTTACCTTCTTTAGGTACAACTAAAAATGATGACACTATTGAAGCTAACATGCCAATTGTGCCTACGGCTAGTGGAAAAAATAATAGAGCAGGTAATACATCTTGATTGCTGAATACTATGGCTGCATAGGCTAATGGTGCTACTAGTGATCCAACATAGCTTTCAAATAAGTCAGCTCCCATACCGGCAACATCACCAACATTATCACCAACATTGTCTGCAATTGTTGCTGGGTTTCTTGGATCATCTTCAGGAATACCTGCTTCAACTTTTCCTACTAGATCAGCACCAACATCTGCTGCTTTAGTGTAAATTCCTCCACCGACTCTTGCGAACAATGCAATTGAAGAACCACCAAGACCAATTGCTGCCAAAATATCATAACCATTCTTGAGTTCCATAACATCAATGAAAATCCAATAACCTAAGGCAACCCCTAGTAATCCCAAACCGGCTACTGAGAAACCCATAACTGCACCGCCTCTAAATGCTACAGGTAAAGCTTTTAATGTTCCGCCATCTCTAGCTGCCTCAGTAGTCCTTCCATTGGCTGCAGTTGCTATTCTCATTCCAATAAATCCAGCTAAAGAAGAAAAAAGAGCTCCACCAACAAAAGCTATAGATCCCCAAGGGTACCCCCAGTCAGTTAGTGTAGAAATTAAAATTGCTAGAACTACAACAAAGATACTTACCCATGAATACTGTCTTTTTAGAAAAGCCATTGAGCCTTTTCTAATTGCGTCAGATAAACTCTGCACTTTTTCATCTGTTACCTTAATTGATAAAATTTTATTTGCAAAAAAAGCTGCTAATGCAAGACCCAATAACGCAGCAATAATTGAACCTTGGTAGTTTAATAACATTTATTTATCCCCTTTTTCAACAAATTAATAATAATAAGAATTAGTACTTTTGTGTCAAAAATTACTCAACTACAGGTGTTTCAAAACGTTTATCATTGTCACGTTGTTCAACTGGAACTTTTTTTAATATTCTATTCAACAAAATTGGTGCAATTACAGTGGTGTTTATCACCATCCAAATAATTATTGAAATAATTTCTTCACTAATTACAGAAGAAAGTGTTGTCGCAGCTACAGCTACAAAAATTAATCCGACTTCACCTCGAGGAGACATTCCAATTCCAATAATTGAAGTATTCATGCCTTTTCCAAGTGCTCCAAGAGCAGATAAATACTTTCCTATAAATGCTAGCAAGCTGACCAAAGCACCATATAAAAATATATCTAATGAAGCTAAAACTTTTATATTTACTTCTGAACCTATATAAACAAAAAATATAGGAACTAATAAATAATTAAGTGGTTTTAATTCTTCACGTATTCTATGAGTCATACCTGACTCACCTGCAACAACTCCACCTGCAAAAGCACCAACAATTGGATGAAGTCCTACAAAATGTGCTGCGGCTCCGAGTAAAGTTGCAAATATAAAACTACCTGTTACAAATGTGCCCATTGATGGAATCTTTACAAAAACATTGAAAATTACAGGGGAAAGTTTCCTACCAACTAAAACAACTAACAATAAAAACCCTATAGCTTTACCACTTATAATTAATAAATCTAATCCTGATAAAGCACCTCCACTTCCTAAAAGACCTGCTACAACTGTTAAAATAAGCAAACCTAGAATATCATCTACAACGGCTGCTCCAATAATTGTCTTAGCTTCTTTTGATTTCAATGCTCCTAAATCTCCAAACACTCTTGCAGTTATTCCTACAGAAGTCGCAGTCATAGCTGCACCTACAAACAATGCAACTTCAAATTGATACTCGTGACCTAGATCAAGAGCGTAAATTACCCCAAATCCTAAAGCAAAAGGTGCTACAACACCAATCAGTGCAACGAGGATAGAAGTGGACCCTAGCTGAATAAACTCATCTAACTTTGTCTCTAAACCTACCTCAAAAAGAAGTAAAACTACACCGATTTCTGCAAGTGTTGAAAACAAGTCGCCTGGTTCTGCATGAGGTAATAATCCCAATCCATAATACCCAATAATGACACCAGCAAATAACTCTCCTATTACAGCAGGTTGATGTATTCTTCGCATGATTTCAGCACCAAGTTTTGCTGCAACTAAAATTATTGCTATTTCTAAAAAGTTATCAATTATTGTTTCCATAACATACTATTTTATAACTAGTCAACAAAAATGATAAGTCATACACATGAATAGAGAATCTAAATCAAACTTTAATTTTTTATTGTCAGCATCTGGTTTTAGTAATTTAGCTGATGGAATAGCAGGGTTCGCATACCCTTGGTTATTTTCTCTAATTACTCGAGATCCCCAACTAATTTCGTTAATTGTCGTATTCAGTACTTTACCTCATTTAATGTTTGTATTGTTTGCAGGTGTAATTGCTGATAAATATAACAGGCAGTCAATATTAGTTTTTACTAGAGTCATACAAATTCTTTTAACTGGTATTTATATTGTCATAATTTATATCAACTTAGAATTCATACCTAAATCAGTACAACTTACAGAACCTGAATTTAAATCCAAGTTTTTTATAATTACAATCTCATATATTTTAGCTTTAATTTTTGGTGTTCTTGAAGTCACAAGAGATAATGCTGCACAGTCTTTTTTACCTCAAATAGTTGAAAAAGAAAATTTACAAAAAGCTAACGGAAGATTGTTCGGCATAGAGTTAATAACTAATAATTTTTTAGGTGCACCAATTGCAGGATTTTTAATAGGAATATCTTTGATAACGCCATTTATTGCAGATACAATTTTATTGGTTTTTTCATCATTTTTTATATTTAAAATTAAAGGTAATTTCAAGAGGGAAAACAATTCAAACTCTGGACAAAAAACTATCCCGATGATTAAGGATGGAATTACTTGGTTAAATTCACAATCTTTGTTAAAGCGTCTAGCAATATACACAGGTCTTGCTAATTTCCTTGGAGCGATGCAATATCCAATTATGGTTTTATTTGCACAAGAAATACTTAACTTAAACTCAGTACAGTATGGATTTCTTGCTTATGGAGCTGCACTAGGAGGTGTCTTAGGAAGTTATTTTGCTGAAAAGATTAACAACAAATTAAAAGAATCCAAGACATTGCTTATTGGTATGATGTTGTTTTCTATCGGAATGTATTTACCTTATATAACAAAGAATGCAATTTTAGTAGCATCAGCATTTGCATTAACTAGCTTTGGTTCGATTATATGGAACGTACAAGCTGTATCAATTAGACAATCAATAATTCCTGATAATTTATTAGGAAGAGTAAATAGTGTATATAGATTGTTGGCCTTAGGATTAACTCCTATAGGAGCTTTAGTAGGTGGAACATTAGTAAAGCTAACAGAACTTAACCTAAGCAGAGAATTTGCTTTGAGATTACCATTCCTTATAGCTGGAATTTGCATGTTATTTATATTCTTGACAGCTTTTAAACTTTTATCTCAAAACTTAATTGATAATACAAAAAATAATACTTTAAATCAAAATTCCAAAGATTAATATAGAAATTTATACATGACAAAAACATTATTTGAAAAAATTTGGGAAAGACATTTAGTTGCTTCATTAGATGAGAGTACAAATTTAGTATTTATAGATTTACATTTGGTTCATGAAGTGACATCTCCTCAGGCATTTGATAGTTTGAGAATTAAAGGCAGGTCAGTTAAGCATCCGGAATTAACGCTCGCAACTGTTGATCATGGTGTTCCTACATCAAATAGAGTTTTAGGAATCAAAGATCCTCTCTCAAAGATTCAGATAGACGCATTAGAAAATAACTGCAAAGAATTCGGTGTTACGTTATTTGGAATTAACGATCCGAGACAAGGAATTGTTCATGTAATTGGACCAGAGCAAGGTATTACACAACCAGGTATGACAATAGTATGTGGAGACAGTCATACAGCAACACATGGTGCCTTTGGAGCTCTTGCGTTTGGTATTGGCACTTCAGAAGTTGAACATGTACTAGCAACCCAAACCCTGGCAATGGAAAAACCAAAAACAATGAAAGTTGAAGTTGTTGGTAAATTATCTAAAGGAGTAGGGCCAAAAGATTTAATTCTTGGAATAATAAGAAAAATTGGAACTGGTGGTGGTGCTGGGCATGTAATTGAGTATGTTGGTGAAGCTATAAAAGATATGAGTATGGAGAATCGTATGACTATTTGCAACATGAGTATAGAAGGAGGTGCAAGAGCTGGGATGATTGCACCAGACGAAACAACTTTTAATTACCTTAAGGACAGAAACTACGCTCCGAAAGATGCCGACTGGGAAGATGCAATATCTGAATGGTCAGAATTATATTCTGATCCAGATGCAAACTTTGACAAAACTATCATAATAGATGCTTCGGAAATTGAACCTTCAGTATCTTGGGGAACGAATCCATCACAAATTATTTTTGTGAATGACGAAATCCCAAATCCTGATGAAATTGAAAACGAAAGTGAAAAAGAGGCTGCTAAAAGAGCCCTTGATTATATGGATTTAAAACCGGGGCAAAAAATTAATGAGATATTATTGAATAGAGTTTTTATAGGAAGTTGTACAAACGGAAGAATAGAAGACTTAAGAGCTGCTGCAAAAGTTATTGAAGGTAAGAAAGTGGCGGAAAATATTGAAGCAATGGTAGTGCCTGGATCAACATTGGTTAAAAAACAAGCTGAGGAAGAAGGTTTGGATAAGATTTTTATTGAAGCAGGATTTGATTGGAGAGAAGCAGGTTGCTCAATGTGTTTAGGAATGAATCCTGACATTCTTCAACCTGGTGAGAGATGCGCTTCAACTTCAAATAGGAATTATGAAGGAAGACAAGGTGCGGGTGGAAGAACTCATTTGGTAAGCCCAATAATGGCTGCAGCAGCAGCATTACACGGACATTTTGTAGACATCAGAAATATTTAAATGAAAAAACTCAATACTTTTAAATCAACCATGCTCCCATTAGCAATGTCAAATGTTGACACAGATCAAATAATGCCTAAACAATTTTTAAAAAGAGTTGAAAGAACAGGCTATGGTGAGTATTTATTTTTTGACTGGAAAAAAGATCCCTCTTTTGTATTAAACGATGAAAAATATCACGGTGCAAAAGTGCTGGTTGCTGGAGATAACTTTGGAACAGGATCCTCAAGAGAACATGCTCCTTGGGGATTACAAGATTGGGGATTTGATGCAATTATTTCCTCTAAATTTGCTGATATATTTAAATTAAACTCAATAAATATTGGTTTATTGCCTATTGAAACTTCTAAGGAAAATGTTGATTATTTATTTGAACAAATAAATAAAGACTCAAATTGTGTTGTAGAAATTTCAGTTGAGGAGAAATTTGTTAAATGTAATAACTTAGAGTTTAAATTTCAACTTGATGAATTTTCTCAAAATAGAATTTTAAACGGTTTAGATAAAATTGATCTAAGTTTGAAATACACTCAAGAAATCGAAAATTATTTTAGCAATCGTAAATCTTGGAAGCCTAGATTAATTTAGACAGTGTAAGGCTTAGACTTTCAGCTACTTCCTCTGAAAGTAACAAGCCATTATGTAGTTGTAGAGAACCACTCAAATCTGGATTCTTTCTATAATTTGCAAACCAATCTTCATCAAGTAAGTAACCTACATAATGTTGCAATGAACTGGAAAGTTCAATTGAAGAAGTTTTAGGCACAGCACCAGGTAGATTTGCAATTGCTGATAATATAACTCCATTTCTAATTTCAAAAGGTTCAGAGTGTGAGTTTGAGGAAACTGCTTCAACACATCCACCTTGATCTATAGCAACATCTATAACTACTGAACCTTTTTGCATATGTGAAAGATCTTCATTTGTTATTACAATTGGTGGTTTTTTACCAGGAACTAAAACAGCACCAATTAATAAATCCGCATCTCTAATTGCTTTAGTAGCTTCTGCTGTACTACTTAAAAAAGTATTAATTTTATTACCATATTCTTGTTTTAGGATTTCTAGGGTATTACTGTTTATATCTACGGCATTAACTTTTGCTCCAATTTTAATTGCTTTATGGATTGAGCTTCTTCCTACTACTCCACAACCAACTACAGTAACTGTTCCATTTTGCTTACTATTGATTGAAGACAAAAGTAAACCTTTACCTCCAGAATGAAATTCTAAAAATTGCATACCTTTTTGAACTGCCAAATTACCTGCAATTTTGGACATTGGAATTAATAGAGGATACTCATTTCCATCTTTAATCATCTCAGTCGCAATACCAGTAACTTTCAACTCTAGAAGCTTCTTTGTAAGGTTTAAATTTGAAGCTAGATGTAGATATCCAAATATAACATGATCAGATTTGATTCTTTTGAACTCCTCTTCTTGAGGTTCTTTTACTTTACAAATTATCTCAGATATTTCATATAGTTCATCAGCTGTATTTAAAATTTTTGCCCCAGCTTTTTCATAGTCTTCATTGGTAAATCCAGAACTAAGACCTGCATTAGATTCTACAAAAATATCGGCTTGACCAGTAAATTGAGTTATATGTTCGGGAATTAAACTTACTCTTCCCTCGTCTTGTTTAACTTCTTTTGGAATACCTAATTTTTTAATCATTACTAGGAACAGTTTCTTGCAAATGCTTATCTAAATATTTCATAAATGGTGTTCCACCTGTACCTACAATATTTGAGTTTGAGTTATTTGTTAAAGACTGTTCAAAAATATATACTCTTGCATACTCTAAGTGTTTGTTTCGAAAAATATGTACTTGTTCTATTATCGAATTCAACACTTCAATATGTGATTTATCAGATTCATTAATAACTTCTTTTCTTGTATTCAAAGACCATTCATCTAATTCATTTAATAAATCCCTATGTTCTTTCGGCATATATGTTCTCATTTCATCCAAATATTCTCGTAATGGATCATTTGAGTGGACAATACCTAGTAATGCATCTAGCATCGGGACTATAGAACTCTGTGCTCCAGTTTCTCCTCTGAATGAAACAGGCTTGTTTTCATATTCCTCTACACCTTCATAAATCACTCCGTTTGGTGTAGCTGGATTATTCTTCCATCCAAAAATATATGGTCTTACTCTGTTGTAATAAATAAATGGATCGCACTTCTCTGGCATCCTATTCATAATTTCATTTATTTTTTTTATACTATTTAGTGCTGCTTGAAGATCTTCTAAGTCATATGATTCTCCAAAAAAATAATTTTTTAATCTTCCTAATATATTTTTTGCTTCATACTCGATCGCAACATGAATCATAATGAACCAATCTTCATCAACGCCGCCTAAAAAGTTTTGCAAAATCTCAATATTTTCAAGATCAAACTGCTTTTCTTTATTTAGTAATCTCCAATTATTTAGAGCATATGATGCGTAGGAAAGTATAGGTGGTCTTTCCAGTTGTTGAGAAATTTTATGCCATGTTATTGCTAGTTGTTTTGGAATAACATTTTTTTCGTTTTTTTTACCCCACATATATGCATGGCCAATATAAGAATAAAGTAACATTGCTCTTTCTAGTTGGCTAGAGTCTAAGTTTGAAATATCCTTATGTGTTTCAATTTGTAAAACATGTTCTTCAATTTGCTCATTACCAAGCACTTTTGGCAAATTGTTAGCTAATTTTTCAACATCACTAAAGTTCTCCGGAAGTTTTTCTGATATTTTTTTAGGTATAAAACCTTCTTCTAAAATTTCTAAGTTCATTTCAACTCCATTTTAACAATATTTTTAGTGACAAATTCAATGGTAAACTATCTTTAATTAAGATGGCGAAAAAAATTTTTTTAATATTAGGCAATCAACTATTTAACCCTTCCCTATTAAAAAAACTAGGTTGTGATGAAATATTTATGGCTGAGGATGAAAGTTTATGCAAATATGTAAAACATCATAAATTAAAATTAGCTTTTTATTTAACAGCAATGCGCGATTATCGAGATGAGCTTGAAAACAAAAATTTTAAGGTTAATTACTTTAATCTGGACGAGAGAACTGACTCAAAAAATTATGCGGACTTTTTCATTACCTTTCTAAAAGAAAGAAAAATTGAAAAAATTTATATGTTTCAAATAGAAGACAAATTTTTAGAAGTAGAAATTTTAAATAAACTAAAAATAAATAATATTTCATACCAAATTGAGAAGAGCCCTAACTTTATTTTTACACCACAAGAATTTGATGAGCTAACAAAAGACACAAAAAATTACAGAATGGGTTCTTTCTATAAACAAACAAGAACAATTTTAAATATACTCATAGATCAGAAAATGAAACCCTTTGGTGGAAAGTGGTCTTTCGATGAAGAAAATAGAAAAAAAATTCCAAAAGATAAATTACTACCTGAAGAAATGATTCATTCATCGAGTAACCATTTGGAAGAAGTTAAAAATATAATTTTAAAAAGGTTTAATGATCATCCTGGTGAACTTGAGAATGTCTGGTTTCCTACTTCTAGAAAAAAATCCGAACAACATTTAGAGTACTTCCTTCAGCACAAATTCTTATATTTTGGAGATTATGAAGATGCTGTTTTAGAGAATTCTAATTTTTTATTTCATAGTTCAATTAGTCCAATGTTAAATATAGGACTTCTGGAACCAAAATATGTCGTCAATAAAGCAATATCATTTGGTAAAAAAAACAATATACCTATAAATTCAATTGAAGGTTTTGTAAGACAAATTATTGGTTGGCGTGAGTTTGTAAGAGGTATTTATCATGTAAAAGGTGACTTTCAGTATGATTCTAACTTCTGGAATCATAGCAATAAACTTGGTGAATCTTGGTACAACGGAACTACGGGCATAGAACCTCTTGATGACATTATTAAAACAGTAAATAAAGATGGCTACACTCACCACATTCCTCGCTTAATGATATTGAGTAATATTATGAATCTTTCAAGAGTCCACCCAAAAGAAATTTACAAATGGTTTATGGAAATGTTTATTGACTCTTCGGATTGGGTCATGGTTCCAAATGTATTTGGAATGGCAACTTTTTCAGACGGCGGCTTAATGTCAACTAAGCCATACACATGTGGTTCAAATTATATTCTTAAGATGAGCAACTATAAAAGAGGTGAGTGGTGTGATGTAGTTGATGGACTTTATTGGAAGTTTACAGAAGACAACTTAGATTTTTATAAAACTAACCCTAGGCTTTCAATTTTAACTAAAAATTTAGAGAAAATGGATCTTAATAGAAAGAAGGATATTTTTCAAAAAGCTGAAAAATTTATTGCTAAAAATACTATTTAGAATTTTTCAAATAATCTCTGAATACTAGTGGCTCATCAGTAATGACACCGTCACAACCTGTTTTTAAGACTTCATCAAATACTTCTAATGTATTTACTGCCCAAACATGTAGATGTAAATTATTTAATTTACAAAACTCAACTAATTTTTTGGAATAAACTTTTATACCTCTCCAAATATAAGGTGCTTGTAAAGCAGAAATATCAAAATCTCTTTTTTTAATTCTTGTATATCTGGCTAAAAAATTTTCCCTAAAACTTCCTGAAGTCAACACTTCTCCTTTAGAAATATTTCTGAATTCGTCCAACCGTTTTGGACTAAAAGATGAAACTAGTACTCTTTTCTGAGAATTAGTATTTTTTAATATTTTAAACAACTTCTCAGCTATCCCAGCTTGTTTTAAGTCAAGATTAAATTTTAGATTTGGAAAATTCTGTAAAGCATCTTCTAATCTAACAAATTCTGTTGATTTTTCTTGTTGATTTCTAGCTTGATAAAACTTATAACCTGCATTAATTTTGAGAATTTCTTCCCAGTTAAAATCTTTAACTTTACCTGTTACATTTGTAGTTCTATCAAAAGTTTCATCATGATGTAGAAATATTTCTCCATCTTTAGACATTCTTAGGTCTGTTTCAAAATGAGAAAATTTATTATCATTAATGAAATTTAGACCTTCGAGTGTATTTTCAGGAACAACTTTAACTCCACCTCTGTGTGGAATGATAAGTGGTTTATTACCAGCAAAATATTGGTGATTATCCAGCAACTCCACCAGTAAAATTAAATTCTTTTAGATGTATTGCAGGCACATTAAGAATACCCTCACCAAATTCCGAGTCAGCATACCTTGAGTTATTTCCAATGTTAAGGACATTTCCTTGTGCTAATGAAGAAATAAAGCTTTGAGTAAACCTTAATCTTCCGATAGGCTTTACAATCTTTCCATTTTCAATTAAGAATGATCCGTTTCTATTAAGACCAGTAACGACTTGGGTAATTGGATCTAAAACTCGGCAGTACCAGAACTCATTTATATAAATTCCATTTTTTACTTCACTAATCATTTCTTCAAGACTTTTAGAACCAGGTTGAAGTTTTAAATTAGTACCAATTCCTCCAAAATTTTCTCCCCATCCAAATAGTTCATGGTGAGTATTCTGAGCATTTAATTCTTTAGCGGTTCTTCTTGTATGAAAATAACTACATGAGACACCATTTTTGATTATCTCTAAATTGCTTTTTTTCGATCCAGAAGCATCAATTTTAAATCCGATTGAATCTTTATCTTCTGGTGTGTCAAGTAATGTAATTTTTTCATCAAATTGCTGTTGGTCTAAATTTATAGGGCTCATTCCATCAATTTTACTTTTTGCATTGAAGCCATAAACTGCAAGAAAAACCAATATTGTACTAACAGCTTCATTTCCAAGTATTACTTCATATTTACCTGGATTAATATCCTCAGGATTCTGTCCATCCCTAGCAAGTTTTGATGCTTCGCTTCCAGCAGTTTCTGAATCAAGTTCATTCAAACTTTGAGCACCACGATGTGCAGAGCCCGCAGAATTCTCTGTTCTAAATATTCCATCAATAAATGCGCTGGAGCTAGAGTCAATAGAATTTAGACCGTTAGTATTCCAGGCAAAATAATTACTAATATTAGTTGAACAGTATCCTGCAGAATTTAACTCGTTTCCTTTACTTATAAATTCTTTTACTTTAATAGCTCTTTCTTCTGGAGTTGATTCTTGAAATTTTTTAATTTCAATATAAGAACTACTTTTATCAGCAAGTCCAGCCCAACCTTTATCTATTGGTGAATTAGTAATTGATTTTTCAGCTTTTTTTATAAATTCTTTTACGTCTTTAATTGCAGTTATATTACTTGATACTGTTGTTGTTTTATTATCTTTATGAATAGTTAAATAGACTTCTGCAGATTCTTCATCAACGTTTTGGTGAATATGTGAATTAGCAAATCTAGTTAATGCACTTTTAGAGTGCATCATTTTAATTTCACACTCAATTCCACTCGATAGATTTTCTTTTGCCTCTTCTAAAAAATCTTCCCAAATTTTCATCCTCTAACTCCAACCCTAATGTCTTTAAATCGTGCTGGTGATGCCGGATGTCCGGTATGTCCTATTTGGCTCGGTTGCCCTTTACCACAATTTGGTGTTCCCCAAAAAACCCATTCTTTTTCTCCAGCAAGCATGTCTAGATTGCCCCAAAATTTTGGTGTTATACCTGTATAAGTTGGGTTTTTAACCATATCAACAATTTTTCCATTTTTTACTAGCCACCCTACTTCACATCCAAATTGAAAATTTAACCTTAAATCATCTATTGACCAGGACCTATTAGTCTCCATGTAAATTCCATTATCAGTTGATTCAATAATTTCTTCTAAAGATGAATCACCTGGAAGCAACCCTACATTTGTCATTCTAACCATTGGTAATCTACCAAATCCATCTGCTCTAACCATACCCCCTGGCTTAACTCCTGCTACCGCAGCGCTGTCTCTTCCAGACAAAACTCCTGTCCATATGCCTTCTTTTACTATATCTACCCTTTGTGCTGGAGTTCCCTCATCATCATATTTAAATGTTGCCAAAGCTCCGGGAAGAGTTGCATCAGCAATAATATTCATTAATTTTGATCCATATCTATGTGAATTTAATTTTTTCAACTCTAAATGAGATGTTCCGGCATACGCAGCTTCCCAGCCTAAAATTCTATCCAGTTCAATAGCGTGACCAACTGATTCGTGAATCTGTAAAGCTAATTGGCTACCTTCCAGTATTAAATCCATTGTTCCTTCAGGGCACTGTGGTGCTACAAGCAACCTTTGTGATTCTTCAGCTAATCTGTCTAAATGATTTTCAAATTCAAAACTTTTAATTACTTCCCATCCACCAGTTCTATATTCTCCAAAAGATTGAGGGTATGATCTTATTTGTGTTTCACCATCTCCTACAGATAGGGAAGATAAGCCTCCACCAGATTCAATGATGTTTTGAAAAATTTTATGTCCTTGGCTTGAAGCAAACCATTTTTGAGTATCCCAAAAATCTAATCGACCAAATGCTCTTGAGCTACCTTGTTTTTTCATATATTCTGTTGAACTTAAGAGAAGATTTATTTGCTCATCACTAGAGATTTCAAATGGATTTAAGTCATGTGGAGTGGTGTAAGAATCTTCAACAATTGGCACATCAGCAAAAGGCATTTCTTTTCCGGCTACTAATGCAGATGCTTTAGCAATATCAAAAGCTTTTTTACCTGCAAACTGTAGTGAGCTTGTGCTTAAGTCATATGTTGAATAAAAGCCCCATGAAGAACCTACTAATGCTCTTACTCCAATCCCAACTTTTTCTGATTCATTAAAGTTTTCAACTTCTCCATTTTTGGCAGATATGTTTCTAGATTTAGAAAATAATATTCTTGCATCTGAATATTTTGCACCATTATTTATTGCTGAATCTATTGCAATATCTAGAAAATCAAACATGCTTTTAGCTTAACAAATGAAAAAAAACTATTCTTGGTAATTTATTTAAACTAAGTCTTGTTCTCTGATTCCAAAAGATGGATGTCGCAACCTACAAAGTGCTAATTTTTCTAATTGTCTAATTCTTTCTCTAGTAAGATCAAATTCTTCACCTATTTCTTCTAGGGTTCTAGGAACTCCATCGTAAAAACCATATCTTAATGCAAGTATTCTGCCTTCTCTGTCTGGCAATCTACTAATACTTTCTCTCAAGCTTTCTGCTACATCTAAATCTTGAACAATTAATGATGGATCGCTTGCATCTTCATCTTGAATAAAATCGCCTAATTGAGCACCATCTTCACCAACAGGTTGTTCTAATGATACAGTGTCTGCAACGCTGAGCGCTAACTCTACTTTGTCAACACCGACACCAGCTTCTTTTGCAATTTCTTGTGGTTTTGGATCTCTTCCTAATTCAGCTTTCAATTGTGCTTGTGCTGCTCTAACAGCTGCCATAGTGTCGTGAAGGTGAACAGGGATTCTTACAGTTCTTGATTTATCTGCAATAGCTCTGGTGATAGCTTGTCTAATCCACCATGTCGCATAAGTTGAAAATTTAAACCCTTTTCTCCAGTCAAACTTCTCAACCGCTCTTATTAATCCAAGGTTACCTTCTTGAATTAAGTCTAGAAAATCTATACCTGAAGTGTTTGCATACCTTCTCGCATTCGCAACAACTAATCTAAGATTTGCTGTTAAGAAAGCATCTTTTGCTTCAGCTCCTTTTTTTCTATCTCTTTTTAATCTAATTTCACCTTTTTTATCTTTAAATTGTTTTTTTTGAAGTTTGATTGCAGCTTTTTCACCAGACTCAATCTTTTGAGCTAATTCAACTTCTTGCTCAGCTGTTAATAAATCGAAATTTCCAATTGCAGTTAGGTATTGACTAACTAAGTCAGTAGTTAACTTACCTTTGTCATCTGCAAGTTTTTTTGTTAGAGATTTAGCTTTTTCACGAGCAGCTTTTTCCTGTTCAGGAGTTAATGTTGTATCTTCAGCAGAAAAATCTACTTCCTTTTTTACAGTTTTAGGTTTTGAAGGTATTGTTTTTGTTACCATTAATTATTTGACCTTTTCACTTAGTATCTAGTTACAAAGGTGAATAATATACCAAAATTTAATATATAGCTAATTAATTGTATTATTAATTTCTAATTTTTTTATAGATACATATATATATGTAATCCATAAAATATCTGCCATTGCTAGATGTAAAATACTTAAAGGTAACGTTATATTTGTAATTACGTTAGTTAATCCGAATAAAATTGATGCTGAAACAAGATATGTTAATAATTTAGTATCAATACCATAATTTTTTTGAATTTTTTTACTCTGTGTCACTAGAACTAATGACAAAACGAGCGAAATAATTGGGTGTAAAATCCTTAGCCTGGTTAGAGTTTCTGATGATGTATCAAAATCAGATACTAAACCTTGAATAAACGTTTCACTAGGAAAGAGAACATCTGAAAGAGCTGCGATTGAACCTGTTGCACCAGCTAGCAAAAATAAAGTAAAAACCATTTTAAAATCAAAATCAACAAAACCTTCTAAATTCTTTATTTTGAGCTTATAAACTGTAAACAGGGCTGTGTAACATCCAAGTAATCCAAAAGTGTTAACTAGGTGTATAGGTACAGCTATGATACGTGGTAATGAACTATTCATACCAACCCATTCATACAAGACAATTACAGCTCCAATAGCTGCCTCTAATAAAACAAAGAATGTTAATAAAAGTGTAATTTTTCTAGTTAAATTAACTTTTGGTAATTTTGTAGATTTTACAAATAAAATAAGTGTTATAACAAGTAAAACCCCACTTATGCTTCTATGTATAAATTCAATAATCTCTGAAGTCTCTAATAAATTAGGTATAAAACTTCCATTACATTTTGGCCAAGTTGAGCCACACCCATCTCCAGAACCAGTTGCGCGAACTATTGCACCAGCCAAAATTGAAATTACTGAAACGAATAAACCAGATTTAACTAAAAAATAATTTTTCAAAATAAAGCTTCAATAATTAAACGTATTGAATCCCAAAACAAATTAAATGACGTAACTATTATTAATAAAAACAAGCTCAGCATTGCAAAAGTTTTAATATTTCTCGTAAAATAGAAACCAACTTGCTTTGCATCTTGTATATATGGAACTTCTGAATCGTCAAAACTTAATAATTTATTTGGTTGATCTTGGTAATTAGAAACAAATGTATCATCAGCTTTATTTTCATATAAATCGTTTGTTTTGTTTGTATTTGAGTTTTTTCTTTTAAGTGAGATTCTTATACTGTCAAATTTTGTATTTTTGACACTAATTTGTTCTTTATTAACTTTAAAAATATCTTCTTCAACAATTTTAGTTTCGATTTTATTTTGAGCATATTGTTCAAAATTTTTTAAAGATTTTGTAATTTCAGTACCCAATAATCCTTCAAGAGCATTGAGAACTTTATAATCTGTTGGAAAACTTACACCTGATTCCCATTTTTTAACTTCTTTTTGGGTAACCCCTGTGAAAGAAGCTATTTGTTTATTTGATAAACCTCGTTCTGTTTTTAATTTAATAAAAACTGAATTAAAGCTGTTCATAATTAATAATTCTATTCAAATAAAAATCTTTTACGTAACTACTCTTACATTGGAGGTGAATGAGCGCCTGGTGGGCTCCACAGTCTTCAAAACTGTTGAAAGGTGTAACAGTCTTTGGCAGGTTCGATTCCTGTCCACCTCCGCTACTATATACTTATTTGTTGATTATTATAAGAAAATGGAATCAGAAAAAGACATCCTTGAATCTTTAAATTTTGCACCAGCAGGTTTTAAAGTATCTCCTGGCTGGCGCGTAGGTCATTTAAAAGAAGAAACTATAACAAAATCAGGTTTATTAGTTCCGGCAGGAAGCGAAAAAACTTCAGAAGCTTTACCATTAATAGATGTTGATAGTGGAAAACAATTTTGGGCAGTTGCTAGTGGGGCTTGGAAATTTATTTGGCCACCAACTGGAAAAGTTGTATTAGCAGTAAGAGAATCTCAAATTATCGCTGAAGAAGAAATAGCATCTTCACCTGATAATGGAAACTATTTATAAAAATTATCTTTGAATCAACGAATTAATCCCAATCAAATTGATAGAAAACTTTTAACTGTTTCAGATAGAGACATCTTTGTAACAACTCAGAAAGCTCTATTAATTGGAATAATTTTAAAAAATGAGATAAGAGCAGATAAAGAGGAGTCATTAAAAGAACTGATAAACCTAGTAAAGACAGCTGGATCAAGTCCAACAATAATTCAAACAAAAAGAGTTGAATCAATCGACCCAAAAACTTTTATAGGGAAAGGATCAATTGCCGAGCTTACTGAAATTTCTGAAGCAAATGATATTGATGTAGTAATTTTTGACTGTGAACTTACTCCTAATCAACAAAAAGAGCTCCGTGTAATGTTTAAATGTGACGTTGTTGATAGAACTGGATTAATTTTAGATATTTTTGCATTACATGCTCAATCTAAAGAGGCTCGCTTACAAGTTGAACTAGCATTATCAATATATTTAAAACCTCGTTTAGCTGGACTCGGGAAAACACTGAACCAACAAGGAGGTGGAATAGGAACGAGAGGTCCGGGAGAAACTAAACTAGAATCAGACAGTAGATTAATTGATAATAGAATAAATAAATTAAAAAAAGATTTAAAGAAAGTTTCAAAACAAAGAGAAGTCCAGTCAAGTTTAAGAAAAAAGAACAATACTCCACTAGTCTCAATCGTTGGATATACAAATGCTGGAAAATCAACACTTTTAGAAAAAATTACATCTTCAAAGACTTATGTTGCTAATGAACTGTTTGCTACTGTTGATTCTTTACAAAGAGAATTAAAAGTTGATGGTTTAAACGAACCAATAATTATTTCAGACACAGTTGGATTCATACAAAACTTACCAACTACTCTAATTGAGTCCTTTAAATCAACACTTACTGTAGTTAATGATGCTAACTTGCTAATTCATGTAGTTGATGCTGCCTCCGCACTGCCAAGCATGCATATTGAAACTGTTCATAATATTTTGAAGCAAATAAATAATCAAGTACCTGAGATGTTGGTGTTTAATAAAATAGACAAAATTGATCGTGCATCTATTAACTTATTGCAGGAAAAATTTAAAGATGCAATATTTGTTTCAGCAATTGATGAAACAAATATTGAACTACTGATTAAAGCAATTACTAATAAAATATTCGGAGAGCTTCTTGAAGTAGTTGTTGAAGTTAAGCCAACCAATTTAGAAAAAATACATAAGTTTGCAACAATTATTGATGTTAAAAATTCTGAAGGATTGTTAATTGTAACAATATCAATAAGAAATCACTATTTAGAAAAATTGATTTCTAAAGATATTGTTAAACTTTTATAATGATGAATCAAATTGGATTAATAGGTATTGGTGTAATGGGAAGTAATATTGCACTAAATTTATCTGATAAAAATTTTGAAGTTAAGGTATTTAATAACTCCGAAGAAAAAATTCAATATTTAATCGATAAGGACTCAAGTAATAATATTGAAGGTTATACATCATTATCTGAGTTGATTCATAATCTTGAGCAACCAAGAACAATATTATTACTTGTACCTTCAGGTGCCCCAACATTTGAAGTCTCAAATCAACTTTTAGATTTGATCGATGCTGGAGATACTCTTATCGATGCTGGTAATTCTTATTTTGAAGATAGCAATAAATTAAGTGGTCTTTGTAGTGAGCATAATATATCTTTTATAGGCATGGGTGTTTCAGGAGGTGAAGTTGGTGCTAGGACTGGACCAGCTCTTATGGTTGGGTCAGAAAATCAAATTTCAGAGGAAATTAAATTAATTTTTGATTCAATTGCTGCAAACAAAAAAGGAGTGCCTTGTACAGGGTATTATAAAGGCGCTGGTACAGGACATTTTGTAAAAATGATCCATAATGGAATTGAATATGCAGAAATGCAAATAATAGCTGAAGCGTACTCGGTATTAAAATCTTCTAATTTTTCAAACCCCAAAATTTCTGATTTTTTTAAATCTTTATCTGATATCAATCAGTCATCATACTTAATTGAAATTACTTCCAATATTCTTAATAAAGAAATTGATGGTACTTATCTAATTGACAAAATTGACTCTCAAGCTAACCATAAAGGTACCGGCAAACTAACCATTGAAACTGCTCTTAAATATGGTTTTCCATTGCCTTCTATATTCTCTGCTTTTAATGCAAGAGTTGAAAGTCATTATCAAAATATTTTTTTGCAAAATTATGACAAGCTTGATACCAAGGTAGATACTAATAAACTTAGAAATGCTATTTATTTTTCAAGACTCTCTTCTATGTTGCAAGGATTAATGTTTATAGAATTTTTAAGTAATAATAATTCATACGATATTAAAACAAAAAATATACTAAACAATTGGGCTGCTGGTTGCATAATTAGATCTGAACTATTAACAGAACTAACAAATATATGTGACGAAAAAGGAATGCTGGATATAAACAAAGTTCAAGAATTACTAGATGTATATTTTGAGGATACAAAAGCAATAGTTAGAGATGCAATAAGTTCTAACATACCATTACAAGTCATTTCAACATCTCTTAACTGGTACTTAAATTTAACTTCTGATTTCAACCCATCTAACTTAATTCAAGCTCAGAGGGACTATTTTGGAGCACACCAAGTACAGTTAATTGGTAGTAAAGATTTTTTACACTTTGAGTGGGATTGAAATTATTTATTACTAATATCTGCTGATGACCAAAAAAAATAGGCTTCCAAAAATTGCAATACCTAACCGATATGAGATAAACCTTGATGTCGACATAGAGAATTTCAAATACAAAGGTGATGAGGTTATCTATATAGAAATAGTTGAAGATACAGCAGAAATTGAACTAAATGCACTTGGGATCCAAGTACAAAATGCATTTGTAGAAAATGACAATAATATACACCATGAAGCTTCTGTGAACTACATTAAAGAAGAAGAAAAAATAATTTTAACTTTTGAAGAAACTGTAAAAGCTGGTGATTGGAAACTCTATATTAATTTTGATGCACAAATTGTAGATGATTTGCGAGGTTTCTATAGGAGTAGCTTTAAAGATTCAAAAGGTTTACAAAAATGGATAGCAACAACACAATTTGAACCTACTGCTGCAAGGATGGCTTTCCCTTGTTGGGATGAACCTGAATATAAAGCAGTATTCTCAATTTCATTAACTTCAAACTCAGATCTTGTAAGAATTAGTAATGAAAAAGTTCTTAGTGAAAGTACAGAAAATGGAAAGACAACTACTAAATTTGTAGATTCCATGAGGATGTCTACTTACCTTGTTGCGTTTGTTGTTGGAGATCTTGAAATAACAGAGATTGGCGAAGTAAATGGAACTTTTGTCAGAGTGGTTCACCGTCCTGGATTTGCTGAACAAACTAAATTTGCTGGTGAAGCAGCGATTAAAATTTTAGATTTCTTTGAGAAATATTATGAAATAGATTATCCAGGGTCAAAACTAGATTTGATTTCTATTCCAGATTTTGCAATGGGTGCTATGGAAAATATTGGAGCAATTACATTTAGAGAAACTCTTTTACTAATAGATATAGATAAAGCCACAAGAGCCGAACTATCAAGGTCTGTAGAAGTTATTGCCCACGAACTAGCTCATATGTGGTTTGGAGATCTTGTAACAATGAAGTGGTGGGATGGAATATGGTTGAATGAAGCATTTGCAAGTTTAATGGAAGTAATCGCCTCAGAGGGTACTTATCCAGAATTTAAATTATGGAATGAATTAAATCTCGCTAGAACACAAGGTTTTAATGTAGACTCCTTAAAAACTTCTCGACCAGTTGAGTTTGAAGTTGAAACACCTGAACAAGCTGAAGAAATGTTTGATGTTCTGACCTATCAAAAAGGTTCAACAGTTTTAAGAATGTTTGAAACATTTATTGGAGAGGAAAACTTTAGGCAAGGTGTTGTAAATTATTTAAATAAATTTAAATACAAAAATACCCACTCATCAGATCTTTGGAATGAATTATCTAAAACAAGTGCTTACAAACTTGACGATATTTTACCTACTTGGATACATCAAGAAGGGTACCCTATTATCTCAGTACAATCTGAAGGTAAAGAAATAAACATTACCCAAGAAAGGTTTTTAATTTCTGGAGAGAGTGATGAAACAATATGGAAAGTTCCGCTAAACATAAGATATATTGATTCAAAAGTTACAGATAAAATTCTTCTTTCAAATAAACAATCTTCATTTGAACAAAGAGGTGAAGTTCCTTTTGTAAATAACGGAGGTTGGTCATTTTTTCATACTTCATATAGTGAGGATTTGCTTAATTTGATTATCAAAAATTTTGATCAATTAGATATTAATGAAAAATATAGATTCTTAGAAGATGCTTGGATGAGTTTAAGAGTTGGAAAATTAACATATGAAAACTTTCTAGAAATATTAAAACTGTATTCAGAAATTGAAGAAGTAAACATTTGGTCATTAATTTCTGGAATTATATCTACACTAAATAAAATACTGCAGAACAAATCTATAGAAGAGTTTACAAAGATATTTTGCTCTCCACTGTTAACAAAGCTCGGTAAAGAATATGTAGAAGGTATCGAAAAAGAGCAAGCCCAATTGAAATCACAAGTTTGTAATTTATATGCAAGCGTTTGTAGAGATAATGAGTTTATAAACTTCTTTTCAGAACAATTTAAATCAGGTGATTATGAAGATTATTCAGACGGTAGTTACTACAATTTAGTACTTTCAATATCTTCTTTAGACAAATCATTATCAAGTACATTATTTATAGATAAGTTCAATAGTGCAACTTCGCCACAACTTCAAGCAAGATATCGTAATGTACTTGGTTTAGTTGAAAATGAGGATTCACCTGCAAATATTATAAATTCAATTCTTGATGAAACTATAAGAGGTGCTGATGCACCTTACGTTTTGTCATTACTTATAGCTAATTCAAATAATGGGCATAACGCTTGGAAGTTGATAACTGGTCATTGGAATGAATTATTAAACATGATGCCTGAATGGACCTCATCAAGAATATTGGATTATTTACCATCAATATATGATAAAAAATTAGGTGATGATATTGAAAAATTCTTACTTCATAATCCATTGCCTTCTGCTGAAAAAATTACAAAACAAAAACTGGAAAGACTTCAAGCAAACATTAATTTTGCAAATATAATTAAAGCAATTTAGAAAATTTAAAAATCTAATTTGGAGAGAAATAATGAAAACTAGAATTGCTGCATTTTTACAACCACAACACGCTGACTATGACCAAATAAGGAAAGCTGCATTAAAAGCTGAGGAAATGGGAGTAGATGTAATTTACAACTGGGATCATTTTTATCCGCTTTATAAAGAAGATGGAACCCAGTGGGCTGAAGGTGAAAGAAGAGAAGGTAAACATTTTGAATGTTGGACTATGCTAGCAAGTTGGGCTGAAGCAACAAAGTCTGTTGATATTGGTCCACTTGTTACATGTAATTCTTATAGAAATCCAGAACTTTTAGCAGATATGGCAAGAACTGTTGACCATATATCGAATGGAAGAGCAATACTTGGAATTGGATCAGGTTGGTTTGAACAGGATTATGAAGAGTATGGTTATGAATTCGGTACCGCTATATGGAGATTAAAAGAGCTTGAAAAATCACTAGAACGTATTGTCAAAAGAATGAAAAAATTAGACCCCCAACCAATAAGAAAAATTCCAATTTTAATTGGTGGTGGTGGTGAAAAAGTAACTCTAAAGTTAGTTGCTAAATACGCGGATATCTGGCATGGTTTTGCAACCAAGACTGAAGAAAGAAGTGGTGTAGAAACTGTTGCACATAAAAATAATGTTTTAAATAACTGGTGTAAAGAAATTGGTAGAGATCCAAGTGAGATTCAAAGATCAATAGGTGTTGATATTAATAGAGTAGATTTGGCTGACAAGTTGGTAGAGGCAGGTGCAACTGAATTAACTTTAGCGGTAAATGGACCGTATAAAGATATTGAAAAATTGCAACCCTGGCTTGAGTGGAGAGATAAATAATTCTTCCTTAAACTAATGGATACAATAATAATTTCAGGTGGTTTGATATTTGGACTCTTTTTATTAATAAAAGGAGCTGATGAAATGGTTCAATCAGCAATTCAAATAGCTGTTAAATTTAGCATCCCAAGCTCAATAATAGGTGCAATTTTTATCGGTTTTGGGACATCAACTCCAGAATTGTTTGCAAGCGCTGGTGCGGCAATTAAAGGGGATCTCGACTTAGGTGTAGGAAATATTATCGGTTCTAATATTGCAAATTCACTTCTTGTTCTTTCTGTACTTTATTTTTTTCTTCCAAAAGATTTAATAAAAAATTTAAAACTAAATCAATTAAGTCCTATTTGGATGGGAATTCTAACAGTGCTTTTTGCTGGCTATTATATGATATTCAATTACTTTTCATACTCTTTTGGTGTTCTTCTTTTAGTACTTACTTCTTTTATAGTCATTTCGTTAATAAGAGAAGAAAGCCTTGAGCAAGAAGAGTTGCTATCAACAGAAAGAAAAAATCTATTTATTAGAGCTACAATTGCATTGGGTGCAACAATTTATGGAAGCAATTTAGTAGTTGATAATTCTTTACAACTGGCTGAAAAATTTGGAGTATCTTCTCTGATTGTTGGCTCAACATTAATTGCAGTTGGTACTAGTTTACCTGAAGTAGCAAGCTCTATTGCTGCAGCACGAATGAAAAAACCAAGTTTGGTATTTGGAAATATTTTTGGTTCAAACTTATTTAATATAGGTTTAGTTGGTGGTTCAATATTCATGATTAATCCAAACGAACTGAGTTCTGATATATCTATTTCTATTTATTACTTATTAATCTCTGGTGTAATTTTACTAATTTTAGCTTTCTCTAAGGTAGCAAGAAATAGAGTGCTGGGGATAATTTTATTGTCTGTATATGTAAGCTACTTATTAAATTTGTTCTAAATTTTTATTACGAAAAAATATTAATAATCCAATTGATGCCAATAACAAGCCTCCAATTTGATTATATGTTACATTACCAATTGTCGAGTCACCCATACCAAAGCGTAGAGTGTCCAAAACAAATCTTTGAGATCCGTACCAAAAAGCCCACAAACCAATCCAAGAGCCTTGACCAAATGAAAACTTTTTTTTCATATACATAAATAAGAAGAAAACACATAATGCTAAAAGTAAGTCATATAAAGCAACATGATGATAGGTACCACAAGTTAATAACGGTGAATCACACTCTAAACTATTATGCTGAGGCGCAACATCGTAGCCTGGTTTTATTTCATAAGCTAAAATAAAATTACTTGCCCTACCTAAGTGTTCTACTATAGCCAAGTCACCAATTCTTCCAATGACTGTTCCTAGGATTAATCCGGTAGCAGCATAATCACCATACTGCTTAAAACTTTGTTTATTAAAAATTGTAATTTTTAAATATGCTGCAATTATTCCTCCTGCCATACCACCCATTATTGAATAGTTTCCTGAAAGGGTAAATACATCATCAAATCCATATCCAGGTTCAAGAATATGTGCTGGAATAGTGAAGAATCTAGCTCCAAGAATTGCTCCAAAAATTGCCCAAGTTAAAGCTTCTGAAAACAATATTGTGTCGGCACCATCTTTTTCAGCAAGTTTTAATGCATGATTAGCTCCAATATAGAATCCAATAGCTGCAAAAACTCCATGTAAAGAAAAAAACAACGGCCCGATTTGTGTAATCGGTATTGGAGGATAAGTAATAGTTAGTAAAACTTCTTGCATAATCATATATTTCTTAAAGTATAAATTATATCAGCAACCATACTTAAAAAGAGCAGTGCAAGATAAGTATTTGAAAACACAAAATAACTTATAGGAGTAATTCTTTTTTTATATAAGTTATAAGTTTTTAATAGTAAATAACTTCCCAGAATTATTGATGTAAATAAATATACAAATCCTAATTGTAAAATTGGTGCTAAAAGAATAGATGTAATAACCGTTGCGCACCCATAAATTGCAATGAAAATAATTGTTCTTTTTTCAGATTCTTGTGTTGGTAGCATTGGAAACTGAGCTTCCATGTAATCTTCTACATTATGAAGAGAAAGAGCCCAAAAATGTGCAGGGGTCCAAAGAAAAACTAATAAAAAAAGTAGCCAAGCTCCGATCTCTAAAGTTGAACCAG
>Ga0129345_1000073_pt1 | contig 31179 bp, 45 predicted proteins | sample CPBDNA_FD_94425 | JGI IMG/M metagenome (GOLD analysis project Ga0129345, IMG submission 94425) | Freshwater to marine salinity gradient microbial communities from Chesapeake Bay, USA - CPBay_Sum_20_0.8_DNA | ecosystem: Environmental > Aquatic > Marine > Coastal | place: USA: Chesapeake Bay...
TACCCAGGTACAAAAAATTGCTTTTACAGACAGAGCTGGTGATTTTATTGGAACAGCAGAAGTTCGTTCTGGAGGATTACCTTCACCAAGGCCTACACAAACAGTAGATAGTTTTACTCAAGCAGGTAGTTATTATTATAGCAATTCTATGAGAGGAAGCAGTGAAAGAAATTTAACAGCTAGAAATCATACGATTGCAATTTATACAACTGGATTTACTGGTAATGTTTGGGTAGAAGGAAATCTAGATGATCAAGCTAGTACAAATAACAATCATTGGTTTCCATTAGATGTTAAAGGACAAGGTACTAGTGCAATACAATTTACAAGTCATACGGATGTTGATCCTTTCTTTTTTGAAACTTCAGTAAAATGGATAAGAATCAAATACGAAGTTACAGCAGGATCACTTGATAAAGTTTTACTAAGGAATTAAACCTTGGAGCACAACATTGTTTTTAGTGATATTAGAGAATCTGACAAAGTAGCTATTGTGCTATCTGAGTTTGAGCATGATGATAATTTGACTAATTTAGTTAGATATTCGTTTACTAAATTTACCAACAAAGATTCTTTTATACAAAATTGTAAAGATATTTGTTATAATGAACAAGCAAAAAAAATATTATATGGTCTACAAGAAAATTTTAAAACATTTACTGTAGCAGATGACTTTGATCAAAAAGGTAAAGTTATACAAAAACATATTAATCAAGTAGTTGCGGCCACTTTGAAAAATCAAAATATAACAGTTTATCCAGATGGGTCTGTAACCAACAAAGATTTTTATAGAGTAACACAGGACAAAAATTACTGGTCTGACGCTGAAGCAATTGAAGGAGATTTTAATTCAATTACACGAGTTTTAGTAGCAACAAGACGTATAAAGAATTGTTATAAAGTTAAATTTGATTTCCAATATTGGCAACAAGACTACATTGATCATTTTAAAAAAGTTTTAAAGTATTGGTCAATTGAGTTAGTTGATAAAATTGACAAACATACAATAGTACTTACTGATAGAGTTATTGATAGAGAATTTATTAGTGAGTTTCCTTATATGGAAAAACCCATAATAATATCTTTAGCTGATTATTCTACAAATTACACAGACAAAGATTATATTTTAGAGTTATGTAAAAGAAAAGTGCATGTAATTCCATCATATTTTGTAAACATTGGATCAACAATTATAGCTGAAGGGTTAGCAATGGGTACTAGAAATGTAAAAGACAGTTTCCAGTTGATGCAATTAATTGATGATAAGATAGAAAAATTCTGGAATTTTGCTGATAATAAGCATATAAATTTTTATGAAGTTTGTAAAGAAGTTATAGATAATTATTTTTTTGATAAGCCCAATAAATTTAGAAATACACCAGTTGGCGTTGGTGCAATGACCTTAAAAGTTTAATTGACTTTTTGAAAAAAGTATAGTACTATATAAGAACAATGGACATACAAACAACAATTCTTTCGCATATCAGTGTTAAATCAAAGAAAACACCTTCTGGCTGGATAGCAATTAATTGTCCAATGTGTACGTCTCAAGGTCAAACCAGACCAGATACACGTCAACGAGGGGGTTTTAAAATAGGTGAAGTAATTAGTTATCATTGTTTTAACTGTAATTACAAAGCATCATTTACACATGGCAGGTTGTTAAACAAAAGAATGCGTGAACTTTTATTAGCAGTAGGGGTTCCGGACCAAACAGTCAAAGAACTACAATTTCAGGCTATTAAAGAACAAGACAATCAAAAGCAAACGCCAGGTTTAAGTAAATGGACTTTAGATTTTAAAGAAATTGCATTGCCAAAAGATGCAAAGCCAATTGAAGAAGTTATTAATCATTCTAATCCACCTGATGATGCAGTTTTTGTTTACAAATATATGATTGATAGAGGTTTAGATTTTTATAAAAGTTTTTTCTGGTCCCCGGATCCTTATATGAAAATTAACCAACGTTTGCTATTACCTTTTTATTATAACAATAAAATTGTAGGATATACTGGAAGACTAATTAAAGAAATTAACAATGTACCAAAATACTATTCTTCGGTACAACCAAACTACTTGTTTAATATTGATAAGTTATTTGAAGATAGAGTATATACTGTAATTGTTGAAGGTGTTTTTGATGCAATAGCAATAAATGGTATTTCTTCTTTAGGAAATAAACTAACTCAAGCACAAATAGATTTATTGAATAATTTGCAATCAAAGATTATTGTTTGTCCAGATAAAGATAAGTCTGGAGGACATTTAGTTGACATTGCAACAGATAATAATTGGGCAGTTAGCTACCCAAATTGGGAAGATAATAATATTAAAGACACAGCCGAAGCAGTACAAAAATATGGAAGATTATATACATTACAATCTATAATAAAATCTGCTACAACAAATAATGCAAAAATACAAGTTATGAAAAAGATAGGAGTCAATTAACAAAATGACAGAAGAAAATAACAAAAGAAAAAACGCAGATAAACCTACGCAACAACAACCATTACAACCAGGTATGTTAATGTATGAAGCTGGAATTATTTATTTTAGTGATGGTTTTGATAGTGCAACAACCAAACCAGTTATCAACACAATAATTGAAAAAAACCTTTTACCAAATTCACAAAGACCAAATGAAATTACATTAGTAATTAATTCCCCGGGTGGTCAAGTTCATTCAGCATTTGCACTTATTGATACAATGAAAGGTAGTGCTATACCTGTAAAAACAGTAGGATTAGGAATGATTGCAAGTTGTGGGCTATTGACTTTTATGAGTGGTACAAAAGGCCGTAGAGTTATTACACCAAACACATCAATATTATCACATCAATATAGTTGGGGTTCCGGCGGTAAAGAACATGAGCTATTTGCTAGAGTAAGAGAATTTGAATTAAGTACTGAAAGAATGATTAATCATTATAAAAAATGTACTGGATTAACTGAAAAGCAAGTAAGAGATATTTTGTTACCACCAGAGGATAGATGGCTATCAGCCAAAGAAGCAGTTAAGTATGGTATTGCAGACAAAATTGTATCTACATATTAGGAGAAAAAATTGAAAGTAACATTAATTGATAAAATGGGTTCAGATCTTACTGTGGTAAATGCCGCAAGAGTATCTTTTGCAAAAGAATCTGACTGGGAAACAATTACCCCAGCTGGGAAAATACCAGGTATTTTAAAAGACAGTGATGAGAAATTAATTAGGTTTTTAGCAAAGCATAATCACTGGTCACCATTTGCTCATTGTAGTTTGCAGTTTAGAATTAAAGCACCTATTTTTGTTGCTAGGCAATTAGTTAAACACCAAGTAGGATTAAGTTGGAATGAAATATCAAGACGTTATGTTGATTATGAACCTGATTTTTACGATCCAGATATCTGGCGAGCTCGAGCTGAAGATAAAAAACAAGGTTCTGATGAAGATTCAAATGTAGAATGGATTGACAGAGATACTAGAACCGGTAGATTACATGTTGAAGTTTATGAGTTGGCAAAACAAAATTATAAAAAAATGCTTGATGCAGGAGTGGCACCTGAACAAGCGAGAATGATTTTACCACAGTCAATGAATACAGAATGGTATTGGAGTGGTACTCTTTATGCATTTGCTAGAGTCTGCAACTTAAGGTGTGAAAAAGATACCCAATTGGAATCAAGAATAATTGCAGATATGATTGACGAATTGGCAGAAGAAAGTTTTCCAATTAGCTGGAAATACTTGCGAAATAGGGATTAATATAGTATAGTAAAAATATGGCAACAGTTTATTCAGACGATTTACAAAAACTTTTTTTAGAATTTATGGTTACCGATCCTGAATTATATGTTAGGGTAAGGAACATTATTAGACCAGAATTCTTTAGCAAGAAATATACAGAAACAGTAAGTATGTTTGTTGAGTATACTGAAAAGTATAAATCTCTACCAACAGTTGATCAAGTACAAGCAAAAACAGAACTGCAATTATCTTTAGTTCCTGATTTAGATGAATCACAAAAAGATTGGTTCTTAGATGAATTTGAAACTTTTTGTCGACACAAGGCACTTGAAAAAGCAATTATTGAAAGTGCTGACATGTTAGAAAAAGGCGAGTACGGACCAGTTGAACAAAAAATTAAAGACGCAGTAAGGGTTGGGTTAACAAAAGATTTAGGTACAGATTATTTTGAAAATCCAAAAGCTCGTTTATTGAAACTAAAAGATAACAATGGTACAGTAAGTACAGGCTGGCAAGTACTGGATAAAAAATTGTATGGTGGATTTAACAAAGGTGAATTGAATATTTTTGCAGGATCTTCTGGTGCTGGTAAATCTCTTTTCTTACAAAATTTAGCAATGAATTGGATGTCACAAGGTATGCACGTATTGTATTTTACATTTGAGTTAAGTGAAGAATTAAGTTCTATGCGGGTTGACTCAATGACTACAGGTGTTGCATCTAATGAAATCTTTAAAAAGATTGATGATGTTGATTTGTCTGTTAGAATGGAAGGTAAAAAATCAGGTAAATTTCAAATCAAATATATGCCTTCTGGCACAACAACAAATGATTTACGTTCGTATTTAAAAGAATATCAAATACAAAAAGGAATAACACCTGATGTAGTTTTAATTGATTATCTAGATTTAATGATGCCAATTAGTAAAAAAATATCGCCAGCTGATATGTTTTTAAAAGACAAATTTGTATCTGAAGAACTTCGTAATTTTGCAGTAGAGCAACAATTTGTATTAGTAACAGCATCTCAATTAAACAGAGGTGCTATTGAAGAAATTGAATACGATCAAAGTCATATTGCAGGAGGTATTAGTAAAATTAATACAGCAGATAATGTGATAGGTATCTTTACAAGCAGAGCAATGAGAGAACGTGGTAGATATCAAATTCAGCTTATGAAAACAAGATCAAGTGGTGGAGTTGGAAGCAAAATTGATTTAGCATTTGATATTGATACTTTAAGAATTTCTGATTTAGATGAAGATCAAGAAGTTAGTGATTCAGCCGTGCATACTGCTGATGCATTAACCTCAGCAATTAAAAAGCGAACATCAACTGTGTCAAATAAAAGTGAAAATGTTGCAGTAGTTGAAAAAGTAGAGAGAAGTGTAGCACTAAAAGATATGTTAAAGGCCCAGAAATCAGTTTTTGACGATGATAATGACGAATAGCATCATATAAAGCAAGAAAAAAGATAATAAATAATTTTATGATGAAGAAACAAACACGTTCAATATTAGAAGAGATTAGTAGGGTAGTACCAAAAGCAGATACAAACAGTTTGCTTGAAGCTCGAGCTAATCATGTTATTAGTTCTGCAATAAATTTAACAAAGTTAATATATGAATCATACGATGAACCAGTTGCAGAAGATCTAGTAAAAAGGTTAATCAACAGCATAAGATCTCAAGACTCAAGAAAGTTTGAACGTGGCATCAGGAAAATTATTGAATCAAATGAAAGCGAATGATCTTATTGTAAAAGAAGATGTTAATACACATCTTACACATTTAGAAGATTTGGCTCTTTTTCAAGGAAATCAAGGGGCTAAAAATGCCATTGCATTTCTACGAAACTTATCAGATTTAGCAAAAACATCTAGCCCAAAAAAATATAATGTCACTATCAAATGGGATGGATCTCCGGCCATTTTTGCTGGCATAGATCCAAGTGATGGGAAGTTTTTTGTAGGTACAAAAGCAGTTTTTAATAAAGGTGCTAAACTCAATAAAAGTATTAAAGATATTGATATTAATCACCCAGATGCTAAAGAACCAGGTGACAAAGCTGATTTAAGAGTAAAACTTAAAAAAGCATTCACTGGATTGTCTCAACTAGGTATCAAAGGTGTGTTACAAGGAGATTTGTTATTTACACAAAGTAGTTTAAAATCAATACAGTACAACGGCGAATCATATATTGCTTTTAAACCTAATACTATAACGTATGCAGTTCCAACAAATTCTGAATTAGCACAAAAAATACAGAAGGCTGAAGTTGGAGTTGTATTTCATACATCGTATTCAGGTGATTCTTTAGAAAACATGAGTGCAAGTTTTGATGTTGATCTTTCAAGTTTAAACAAAGTTGATAGTGTTTGGTATGATGATGCTTATATAAAAGATTTTACTGGTATTGTTAATTTAACAACAGGAGAGTATCAAGCAATTCAGAATGCAATTAATGATGCTGAAAACTATTTGAAACAATCCGGAGATATTTTTAGTTGGTTTGATCAAATGGGTATACCCGGAAAAAAATTAAAAGAATTAATTCATGCAAACCATAACAAAATGGTTAAGGCAGGAGCAATTGAGCAAGACCCTGCACAATTTTTTGATGGATTTGCAAAAGACTATGAACAGCGAATTGAAAATGATATTGCAACTTTGAAAACTGGCAGAGAAGGTCCAGCCGGCCAACGAAAATTAGTCAATTTAGAAAATTTTAAAAAAGCATATTATAGTAACAGAAAAAACATTGAAGCATGGTATAGTTTATGGTTAAAGTTAATAGCCATTAAAAACAAATTATATCAAAAGTTAAAAAATATTAAAGCCATTGACGCCTTTGATCAAAATGGTGATTCATATGAAGTTAGAGATCAAGAAGGATTTGTTGCTGTTGATCATATTGGAAAAGCAGTAAAAGTTATTGACAGATTAGACTTTTCAAGAAAAAACTTTGCAAAAGAAAATATACAATTAGTTAATGATTTAACTGAAAGTAGAGCGTTCAGGTCAAGACAAGACATTGGAAAATTTAATGCACAACAAATTGGGGAATTGATATATGTGTATTTCTTAGCTTTAGTCACATTAAAAAATGAATTTAAGTATAAGAAGATTGCTAGAGAGTATGCCTCACGAACTATGAGTTACAATAATTTTGATTACTTTAGAAACAATGGTACAGATTTATATCTATTAATACATAGTTTATTAGGATCAGGTAGTATTGTACAATTTAGCAACAAAGATTTCAGTCAAAATTACATTGATAGATTATCAACAAATAAATTTACAATTTTAGATTTTTTAAATTACATAGAAATCACCGAAATAGATCATGCATTGTGCAATCGATTGTTAATGAAGATTGAAAGACAATTTAAAATTGATTCTTTTCAATCTAGAAAAATTCGAAGAGAATTATCTGTATATGATTTACTCAAAATGAAAGATAAAGCCAACATTGTAAATTTAGTAATGCAACAAATAAAGCAATATGCACCTCGTAGTGAGTTGTATGTTCCTTTGCAAAATATGTTTAGAGAGCGTAAGTTATCAAATGATGACACTGTACAACAGAAAAAGATAAAGAAAAATGTTGGTACAGGTGCTTTATAAATGTACACATATAATCAGAATAAAAATTCATATATTAAAATTGCTGATACATTAGAAATTTATAAAATATCTACTAAAATTAAATTATCTTACAATGATGGTAAAACCGACTCTGCTTGTGAAAAAGACTTTGATCATATCAAACAGTTAATATCAGTATACTCAAAAATATTATTTTTTACTAAACCAGAATTATGTAATGGTATGTATTCTTTTAAATTTGGTGTAGAACAGCAGAATTTGTTTTTAAAAGGAAAAGATCCTGTGGGTGTGTTAAAAGACAGATTACACGGTATTATACTGTTTAATGATACTATATCAATTAATGATAAAAGTATAAATATGTATATTACAAAGGAGCTTTAAATGGAAAACAACCCAAAACCGGCATTAAATCCAATCCCAGCCAAAGATATCGAGTCTGAAAGTTTGGAATTTCATGTGGCAATTTCACGCCAGCGTCACGATGAAATAAATGCAAGATTTGATAGGGTTGATGCACGTATGGAAAAAATAGAAACAAACATGGAAAAAGGATTTTCAAAAATTGAAAAAATTATTATGTGGTCAGTTGGAACAATGTTTTTTACAATGATTTCTATATATATTTCTACACTAGTAATTCCATTAATGAAATAAGATAATATGTTAATAACAGAAGTAACAGGCACACCGCAGATATTTGGAAAGTATAAGCAATCTATTAAGAGAAGATTTCGTTGCCAATCTGGACCTCGAAAAGGTAGAATAGTTGCCGATCCAGCCACATGTACTAAACCTATTAATCTTAGAAAAAGACAACAGTTTAAAGCTACTAGACAAAAGTTAAGCACAATTCAAGGTAAGAGAGCTTCTTACACTAAAAAGTACGATCCTACATCAAAAGTTGTTAAAAATTTAAATAGACAAATTCAAAAAACTCGTCCAATTAAAGTTAGAAAAAGGTCAAAAAAATAATGCTAATATCAGATATTTTCACTAATAATATTGATGAAGCCAAAATGATCTATGGTAAAAAAGGGCGTGAGGTGGTTAGAAAATACAGATGCACTTTTGGAAGAAAAAAAGGTAGGATTGTTTCTAATCCTAGTGTGTGTTCTGCACCATTGGATATTAAGAAAAGGCTTAATATGAAAAAAATGAAAGCCAGATTGGGTTCAAGATTAGTACGAAAAATTAAATTTACTAAGAGATTCAATCCAGCTTCAAAGCGTGTAGCGGCAATGAATAAATCATTAAGACGAAAATAATACTTGATCTTTTTTAAATTTTTTGTTATTATAATAATATAACACATAGGAAAGGCCACAATGAAAGTAAACACTACTACTGTAAACAGATCATATCCTGAGTATAAATCAATAAATGATGCATATGAACATTTTCGTTTAATTACAATTCTGTTTAAATATGACGGAGTTCCGACTGATTATTTAAAACATATGAAGAAGCAAGTGGCCAAATTCAAGCATAAACTTGATAGGGTATCTGTAAACAAGATTAATGAAATAAGAACATTATTAAATGGATTAGAACAATCATTTAGTGATAGTTTTAAAAAAATAGTTTCAGAATCTTCCAGTGACGAATCTTTTATTTTGGCATTAAAAACTAAGAAAAAAGACGACGGAGTTGTAATTGGTAACTATTTTATTAAAATTATTAGTAACAATGATCGAGATAAAAAGTCATATACTGTTTTTGGACCAGATCGTACACCAATAATAACAGATTTATATCTATATGAAGTTGCATATATTCTTGTTTATTATTTTCATAAAGGATTTGGGTTAGATAACCCAGAGGTTAACAGTCTAATGGACTTACATGCCGAATATAAGAAGATTGCTAATAATTATAGCACTCAGAAATCTAGCTACGACGCTGTAAAATCAGACGATCCTAACTTAAATTATCATAAAAATATGGTATCAGGCTTAAAAAAGAGCTTAAATCAGGTGTACAGTCAGGTCAACAGTAAATATTCCCGTTTAATAAATCAAGAAAAGACTAAATAAAAGTATGAAACTAAACGATTTAACATCTAACTATGAAACACGTATAGCTCGAGTAAATCGATGGCTAGAAGAAACTTATGGTTTTAAAGTGTACGACAAAGTAAGTCTAGAAGAGCTGTATAAAGTAAAAGCCGATTTAGACACTCAGCGTGAAAATTTAAAATTATCGCTTCCTTTTAATTCTTATCATCAACATCCGGAGTATGCAAAAAATATTTTGTTATCTGAAGCAGTTGTATTAATGATTGGTCAAATTGATGATTCAGAGATTGAAAAGTTAAAAGGGGATCATACTCACAGTTGTGGTTGTGATCATAGCAAACCGTGTGAATGTTCGAGCGATTGTGAATGCGGTTGTAATGCAGAACAGCCAGCAGTACAAAGCATGGAACCTGCAGAGTCTAAAGAAGTTGTAAAAGAGCAAGATGATCTTGAACAAGCAGAAGTTGTTCTTGCTTCTAAGCAACTAGTAGATGAAATGCAACAGATTATTGAAAAACTAGGTAAGATGCAAAATGATGAGTTAGGTGCTATTGTTGATCAAATGACGTATCAACATGGGGCAGAAACTGCCGTTGCTTTTAACAATTCAGTTTCATCAGCATTAGAGAATTTATTAGTACTTGCAAGAGAAACAAAAGAATCACTAAACAACGAAGTTCTAAAACTTCAAGGGGAAGCACCAGCATCTAATATGGCATCTGTTGGTGACGAAGAAGAAATTGATTCAATTGATGATCAGATGGACGATGAAGAAGTTGAACCAGTTGATAGCGATATTTCAACAAATGGTGATGAAGCGGCTTCGGGTCCAGAAGATGAACCACTAGGAAGAGCTAAGAAATCATAATGCAATGCGTTTACACGAATTAAACTCAAATTACTTTTCTCAAATCAGTATTGATGCGAAAAATCTTTTAATGAGTCTTGTAGCTCAAGATAAAGATAGTATCAAAACACAAGAATTTATTGATGAACTAGAAACAATGGGACATTCTGTTACAGTCTCATCATTACAAGATTTACTAAAAAATTCTAAATTAATACAAAGTGTAAATGACAAAGAAATAAAAATTAATAACAATTTAAATTTGACAACTTATAGCAAAGATGCTAAAATGGATAATGAAAAAATAGTTGATAAGTTGGCAAGTAAATCATTAAACAAAGCAATAAAATAAAACTGTGACATTATTAGTAAACAAGTTCAATTACCATGAACTTAAAAGAACAACAATCGAAGGCAAGAGACATTATCTAGATCCTAATGGTAATGCAGTTCCATCAGTGACAACAATTCTTTCACATATGAAAGATATGACTGCTTTAAATAAGTGGAAAAAAAGAGTTGGTGATACTGAAGCACAACGTATTGTAACAGAGTCTGCAAATATAGGTACAATAACACATAAACATCTTGAAAATTATATTGTAGGTGAACCTCGGCCATCGGGCAATAATTTAATTTATCAACAAGCAAAACAGTTAAGTGATATAATTATTGAAAATGGAATGTCTGATGTTAATGAAGTATGGGCAATAGAGCAAAGTTTATGTTTTCCAGGTCTATATGCCGGCACAGCTGATATGATTTGTGTACACAAAAATAAACCTGTTATTGGAGATTTTAAAACATCAAGACAAGTTAAAAAACGTGAATGGGTTGAAGATTATTTTATGCAGTGTGCCGCTTATGCTTTAGCACACAACGAATTATATGGTACTACTATTGATTCTGGGCTTATTTTTATAGTTTCACACTCAGGAGAATACCAAGAATTTATAGTGGAAGGCGAAGAATTTAAAAAATATACTGATCAGTGGCTTGATAAAGTAGAGCAATACTATAAAACAAACTAAATAACAGTATAGTTTTTAGGATATTAAAGATGACAACAACGTATGTAAGATTAAAAAACAGAAGAGGAAATAGAGAAAATCTTCCACAACCTCTTGCTGAAGGCGAAATTGGGTTAGCCACTGACACTAGAGAACTGTTTATTGGTGCTGGATCACAGGATTCAAAAAACCGAATGGTACAAGTGGATAGTTTTTTAAATGCTGAAGTACAAACACAATCTTTAATTGATACAAGACTTGTCATGTTTACTCTTGCTGGAACACAAAGTTTTTTAGGTGATGGTATAAATGCAATTTCAACTGTATTAAACAGCAATGTTGCTTTAACATTACCAACAGGTAAAAGCACACCAGTTGACCCAGATGATATCACTGTTACAAAGTTTGATCTTAATAACAGTCCAACAACAATACCTAGTTCAAACTACACAGTATCAGTAGCAGGGTCTGATTTTATAGTAACATTTGTTTCAACAGCAATACCAGAAGCAAACAGCAAAATTGTAGTAACACCTTGGACGGTAAATGAAATTGTTTCTTCAGTTTCAAGTTCAGGACTAGGAGTTGAGACAAATCAAGATTTATCAAATAATGCATTGTACATAGACCTAACAACAGGAACTGGATTTGTTGATATCGGGTCAGGGACACAATCAACATCAGCAACTACTTTAAGTGGATTAACTGAAATTGCATCTGCAAATGATAATGCTAATCTTAATATTAGAGGAACTATATCCGATCTTGGATATGCTTCAAGCAAATTAACAGTACCGGGCACATTATTAGTAGAAACAGATTCACCTACACAGGCTATACTATTATCTAAATTTTTAAACAAGGCACTTGGAACGTCACAAACGTCAGTTGCAAGTAATATTAAAATTTTTACACAAGATTCAAAACCAGTGTTAGAAACAGATCAGTACATTGGACAAAATGGACTAATTAAATCTACTTTATCTGCTAACACTTCTTCCACAGTTTTTACATATGATGTCACATCAGAAAATACAATCATTGTTGATTATTCTTTAAAGATTAACAATGCTTACGCCGTAGGAACAATAAAGATTATATCTGACGGTGCAAACGTTGAATACATGGACGACAGAATTGAAACCAATGACACATCAGCAGTTGCATTTTCAACACCAAGTATTTCGGGTACAGATATTAAATTATCTTATACTAATACGGATACAACTTACGATGCGTCTATGTCTTATGTATTAAAACGTTGGTTAACTTCCTGATAAAAAAATTAAATATTTCTAAAAGAGAGATTGACAAATCTACTCTTGATGTCATAAAATATAATAAAATGAGGTAAATATAAGACAATACCTTCATTCTTGGAGCAAAAATGAATAAGAACAACGATTTATATATTATAAAAAGAGACGGGCACAAAGAGTTACTCAATATTAGTAAAGTACAAAAAATGACTGAAGCGGCATGCGAAGGTCTTACTGGTGTTAGTTCATCTGAAGTTGAAATGAATTCTGGATTACAATTTACAGACGGTATGACTACAAATGAAATTCAAGAAATTTTAATTAAGTCTGCAAATGACTTAATAAGTTTAGAAGCACCAAATTATCAATATGTTGCGGCAAGACTTTTGCTTTATAGTCTGCAGAAGCATGTGTTTGGAAAATTTACACCAACAGATGCACACACTCCTTTAAGATTTGTTGTTGCTAGAAACATTGAAAGAGGTGTGTATGATAGATTAATTTTAGAAAAATATAATGATGACGAATGGAATAAATTAGATTCTTATATAAAGCACAATAGAGATCTTAATTTTACTTATGCTGGATTACGACAAATTGTTGACAAATATCTTGTGCAAGATAGATCATCGGGTGCAGTATTTGAAACTCCACAATACATGTATATGATGATTGCGGCAACACTGTTTGCTGATTATCCAAAAGACACAAGATTAAAATATATTAAACGATATTACAATGCAGTTTCTGAATTTAAAATTAATATACCAACACCTGTTATGGCCGGTGTTAGAACACCAATGAGACAGTTTGCAAGTTGTGTTCTTGTTGATGTAAATGATACATTACCGAGTATCTTTAGTAGTGATATGGCAATTGGTAGATATATTGCACAACGAGCCGGAATTGGCATCAATGCAAGTAGAATTAGAGGTATCAATGCAAAAATCAGAGGCGGAGAAGTAGCACACACAGGTGTTATCCCTTTCCTTAAAAAGTTTGAAGCAACAGTGAGATGTTGTACACAAAATGGTGTACGTGGTGGTAGTGCTACAGTTCATTTCCCAATTTGGCATCAAGAAATTAAAGATATTCTTGTGCTAAAAAACAACAAAGGTACTGAAGATAACAGAGTAAGAAGACTTGATTATTCAATTCAGTTATCAAAATTATTTTATGAAAGATTTTTAAATAATGAAGATATTACATTATTTTCACCGCATGATGTGCCTGGACTTTATGAAGCATTTGGTACACCAGAATTTGATGAACTATATACATCTTATGAGCGTAAGAGATCAATTCCAAAAAAAACTATTTCTGCACAAGAACTGTTTGGAGATCTTTTAAAAGAACGAGCCGAAACTGGTAGAATTTACATCATGAATATAGATCATGCTAACTCTCATAGTTCTTTTGTTGATAAAGTTAGTATGTCAAATTTGTGCCAAGAAATTACGTTACCAACAACACCAATTGAACATATTGATGGCGATGGTGAAATAGCATTATGTATTTTATCTGCAATAAATGTTGGATTAGTTAAAGAGCTTAGTGAACTTGAGGAACTTTGTGAGTTGGCGGTAAGAGCATTAGATGAAATTATTGATTATCAAAAATATCCAGTTAAAGCGGCTGAGATTAGTACAAAGGCACGTAGAAGTTTAGGTATTGGTTATATAGGGTTAGCACATTATCTTGCTAAAAACCAAGTGTTATACAGTGATAAAAGTGCTTTAAAATTAGTGCATGAGTTAACTGAAGCATTTCAGTACTACTTGATAAAAGCATCAGTTGATCTTGCAAAAGAAAAAGGACAATGCGAATATTTTGAAAGAACAAAATATGCACAAGGTCTTTTACCAATTGATCATTATAAAAAAGATCTTGATGGTGTATGCAATACAAAATTAAAATTAAATTGGGAAAAATTAAGAAAAGAAGTTAAACAAAATGGGATGAGACATTCTACATTGTCAGCACAAATGCCATCAGAAAGTTCTTCAGTTGTTAGTAACTCAACAAACGGAATTGAACCGCCAAGAGCATATTTGAGTATTAAGAAAAGTAAAAAAGGTCCTTTAAAACAGATTGTTCCACAATACAGTCAGTTAAAGAATTTTTATACTTTGTTATGGGACATGCCTGGTAATGAAGGATATATTAATATAATTGCTGTCATGCAGAAGTTTTTTGATCAAGCAATTAGTGGTAATTGGAGTTATAATCCAACTCAGTATGAAAATAATGAAATTCCAACAAGTGTTATGTTTAAAGATCTTCTTACAACATATAAATTAGGATGGAAAACTAGTTACTATCAAAACACATATGATTTTAAAACTGATCCAGCTGAAATTGAAACACCGCCTATACAAAATGCGGCAGAAGAGTTTCCTACATTCGAACAAGAAGGAAAAATATTAGCTGACATTGAAGACGAAGCTAATTGTGAAGCATGTACTATATAGAGATAGAGAGATAAAGAAATAAAATGACAAAGACTGTATTCAATAGAAATGATATTGATTTTACAAAAGAGCCAATGTTTTTTGGCGAAGATCAAAATGTACAAAGATATGATGTTTTTAAGTATCCTGCACTGGATAAACTTAATCAAACAATGTTGGGCTATTTTTGGAGACCAGAAGAAGTTTCATTACAAAAAGATAGAGCAGATTATCAAAACTTTCGTACTGAACAAAAACATATTTTTACAGCAAATTTAAAATATCAAACTCTGCTTGACTCAGTTCAAGGACGTGGACCATGTCTAAGTTTTTTACCTTATGTATCAAATCCAGAACTTGAAGGTTGTATTATTACATGGGACTTTTTTGAAACAATTCATTCACGTTCATATACACACATTATTAAAAATGTTTATCCTGATCCAAGTGAAGTGTTTGACACAATCCTTGATGATGAAGAAATTATTAAGAGAGCAATTTCAGTAACAAAAAATTATGATAGCTTTTCTGAAATAGCTCAAAATTATTTTGTTAAAGGTGTTGGGGATATTAAAGAAGTTAAACGTCAGTTGTATCTTGCAATGGTCAATGTAAACATACTAGAAGGTTTAAGATTTTATGTTTCGTTTGCTTGTACTTTTGCGTTTGGCGAACTGAAACTAATGGAAGGCAGTGCTAAGATTATTTCGCTTATTGCTAGAGATGAATCGCAACATCTTGCATTGTCAACACACATTATTAAAAATTGGCAACAAGGTGATGACAAAGACATGTTAAAAATTGTTAATGAAGAAAAAGATAGTGTGTACAAAATGTTTAAAACGTGTGTAGAAGAAGAAAAAGCATGGGCAAGACATTTAATGAAAGACGGTACAATAATTGGATTAAATGAATTGTTGTTAGGAAGATACGTTGAATTTATTGCTAATAAAAGATTAAAAGCAATTGGGTTAGATCCAATATTTGATCAACCAATTACACAGAATCCATTGCCATGGACACAGCATTGGTTAAGCTCGGCTGGATTACAAGTGGCTCCTCAGGAAACTGAAGTAGAGAGTTATATTGTAGGTGGTGTAAAACAAGATGTTGAAAAAGATACATTTAAAGGATTTAAACTTTGATTTATGAAAAAAGGTATCTTTGCCAACATGGACGAAGAGTCGTTTGCTAAAATTAAAAAATTATTAGTGAACACAAAAAAAGAAAAATCAAAAAATAAACACAAAAAACAAAAAGGAAAAAATGTTACAAGAAAAATTTAACAAAGATGATATAGTGGTATTTCGTACTGTAAGCAGTGATGAAGTGATTGCAAAAGTAATTGAAGAAAATGATATAAACTTAGTAGTATCAAAACCTCTTGCATTAGCACAAACACCACAAGGTATAGGTATGACATTTTATATGATTATGGCAGATCAAGATAGTACTTTTACATTTAACAAAAGTAGTATAATCACACTAACAAAAGCAAATAAACAGGCTGAAGAATCATATACAAAAAGTACATCAAAAATTGTTCAACCACCAAAATCACAGATTATAACTTAATAAATAATACTATTATTAAGGTATAACTATGACACTACCAGTAACAAGATTAGGTGATTTATGTACAGGACATGGTCCATGTCCTCCAAGACCAAGCAACGGTGCAAGTCCAAATGTTTATGCAAATAATATTGCAGTACATAGACACACTGATGGATGGTCAGTTCATTGTCTTCATGGAAGTACATTGTCTGCAGGTTCCGGAACAGTGTTTGCTAATGATTTAGGTGTTGGTAGAATTACTGACCCTGTTGCTTGTGGAAGCACAGTGCAAACGGGCAGTCCAAACGTATACGCAGGAAAATAACATTATGGCAACTGGACAACAAATACCGGGTTTACAACTAGATAGTTTAAATTTTCCCACAGACATAAATGCAAATACTATAACTATATCCGATGTACAAAAAAACTTAATTGCCAGTGGAGCATTAAACATAGTTGATCATGTTGATCCGTGGGGAAGAACATGTAAAGCCTATGCTGGATTTAAAAATCCGCATGACGAATCAATTAAAGAAATTGCTCAAATCATCAATCAACAAAAAGCCTCATTACCAGATGGCTGGGGACATAATGATTATAACCAGAGAGCAGTTGTGCCTGGAAATTTGATTGGCCCTGGGCAACCAGATCGTAAGTTAACTGATATGGAAATTAATGATATTAATTTTGTTGAAGGTGCAATGCAAGATATTACTTGGCTACAAAATAGACAGAGTGGTATGTGTATTACTGAGTATGCTGATCCTAATGCACAGTGGGTAGCAATGGGAAAGACTGCATTGTATCCTAATTATGGAGTTGATATTCCTACAACTGCTAGTTCACCTGGCGGCGTTGCTGTTCCTACTTTAGGAACATATCTAAGTGCTTTAAGTAGTATTAATGCACTTGCTACTACATTAGGGAATATACCTGCAACATCAGGTGGTCCATGTAAATTTATGGAAGATATGCTAGGTGCTTTATTTAAAGCCGGACAAGTTTTAGGAGAAATACTTGGCAAATTAAGACAGGTGCTTGGAATACTTGCTATGGCATTAGCAATTATTGGATTGGTAAAATTATTAATCGATATAATCAAAGAAGATTTAAGAAACCTTGGAAGATTTTTAGAGTTACTGAAACAAGCGGCATTGGCAGGTCTGCTCGAAGGATTAATGCAAGATCCTTGTGCAAGGTATTTGCTTCAGTCAGCCATTGCAACCACACAAACAATTAATAATCTAAAAACAACTCTTTAATATCATGTATAAGCCATTGCCAGACGGATTAACTATTAAAGAATCAAATGTGCAAGGTTTAGGTTTGTTTGCAACAAAAGATTTTGATGCCGATGTGGTATTGGGTATAGTACACGTATTAAATAAAAATTTTCCACATGGCAGTATTAGAACAGCCTTAGGTGCATTTTACAATCATTCAGATGATCCTAACTGTAAAAATGTTTCAGGATTTTGGCATCAACTGCCAGTAAAATATCTTATCACAATTAAACCAATCAAAGCTGGTCAAGAACTTACAGCCAAATATACTCTTTATAACGATTTTCATGATTGACACAATCTGTTTTCTGTGCTATAAATATTTATACAATGTTGAAATAACTTAAAAGTTGAGTAGGACCCGGGGGCAGTGCCCGGCGGCTCCACCATAAACATATTAGGAGTTAAATGGAATTTTTGTGGATAGGAATAGCAGTAGCATTTGCTACTGTATTGTGGGCATTAACACTTTAACAATATGTTTATGATGGGGCCGAACTTAGGATCGACTATCATATTAGTAGAGTTATGGAGTTGTCCGGCGGGAGCTCGGTTAACGCAACAAAAAATATAAATGCAGATGAAAATCTAGCACTTGCGGCCTAAATTAGGCTAACGGGGTTGGCAACTTACCTGGCAACAGAAAAGTTGCACATAAGGATTAAAATGCAAATATTATCTCAGAGTTTTCCTAGTTGTTATGAATATAATATAGAACAATCTGGAAAATTAACATTAAAAACTAGAACCACGTACTTCAATGAAGGACAGTTATGGCCAATAGCAAATACTAATATTGGTTATCTTTCAATAACCAAATGTCTATCATCAAGTTTTATAGAGTTTTTGAGATTGCAAAATTTAATAACTGATCAATTCTTATTTTCTAAAGATGATCAGTTAGACAAAGTTGATAAGATATTAGTATTTCTTCGAGATCCTTGCCAGCGTTATATGTCAGGTATTGCAGAATATATTCATATGCAGTTTGCTTCTGACATACAGACAATGTCACAGCAAACACTGATACACATAGTAGAAGCATTGATAGGAATCAGTGATGTAGACGAACACAGCATAGAACAAATTCATTTTTTTAGAGATTTTAATTTGCAAAAGTTTTCAGTTTTTCTAATGAACGATAAATTTTCCGAACAACAGGTGTTTGATTGGATGCGTGACAACGGGACAATCTTTAGAGACGACATACCATTGACAATACCAAAAATCAATAGAACAGTAGACAATGAGATTAAACAAAAAATTTATGATGTAGTACAATCTGTAGGCATGAGAAGAAGTTTTTCTATAATGGGCAAGTGTGTAGGTGATACAGAGTTAATTAATTATTTTAAATCAAATGGTCAGGTAATAAATGTTTAAAACAATCAAAGAATTCTGGATCAACAGTTATAATTCTAATACAACTGCATTTTATTATGAAATGATGAGTGCTGTAACTGTTATAATTGGTAGTGCAATACTAACTTATACTGTTCTTGCACCAAGACCAGATCTTTTTATACCTTTTTACTGGATTGGTAGTATTGCAGGTTTCATTGGAGCCTATTACAGAACAAGTGCGTGGACAATGGTACTAACTGCTTGGTTTACTACTATGAACACTATTGCATTATATAGATTATTTTTATGATACAAGAAAAACTTGATAGATGGGCTGATGATTTATCTCTGTTAGAAGGTACAGAACGATTAACATATCTAGTAGAATTAGCCAAACAATCAACAACATTACCAGAAGAACTAAGAACAGATGACAGATTAGTACCTGGATGCATAAGTAAAATATGGGTAGAAGTTGGTTTGGTTGAAAACAAAGTCAAAGTGTATTACGATAGTGATGCAATGATACCCAAAGGTATTGCAACAATAGTTTGTGATATTTTTACTGATTGTACAAAACAAGAAGCAAGAGATTTTGACTGGGAAACTGGTCTACAAAAATTAGGATTTGTGCAATTAGTAACACCACAAAGACGTAATGGTCTTTATAACTTGATAGGAGTTTTGCAAAATAAAATAGCAATGATATAATATGGCAAGAGCTGGTCGTAAAAATGTTGTAAATTGGATACAAGAAGACTATCGAAGTAACAAGTTAAGATTTATAGCTGAAATTACAGGAATGACAAGCAATTTAATGGCTAGTTTAATTTTGATGTGGTATTCTCCAAATCCTCCAATGTTTTGGGCTTATGTGTTTTTTTTAATAGCAACTATTTTATTAATGAGTGCGGCAATATCAAGAAAAAGTTTTGGCTTTACTGTAATGTATATTGCATATTTGGCAATTGATGGCATAGGATTTTTAAAAACATTATCATGGCTTGGGTAAAATATTTTTTAATTGAAGAAAATTGGTGTAATGGATTTCCTGATGCACTTGTTGGAGCAGATGAAAAAGAAAAAGATTTATTAGATTTTCTTAAAAAGAATGAAATTGATTATGGGTATAAATGCGATCAAACTATTCCTTCATTTATTTTTAATGGTGTTAGTTGGTATTGTCATGAAAAAAGTGCAAAAAAAGTAGAAAAAAAGTTTAACATAACTGCAATACACACAGACAAAGCACAATTAAAGCAATCCAAACAAAGTGAAGAACAATTAAAGAAAGAAATGAAAACTGAAGAATGGTTGTTAAACAAATTACAGCAAGATGCCAGTGGTATGTTTGATCAACATAAAAAATTAAAGTTTTGTCAACAATTAAAAGATAAAAATACTGATATTGCCAAAACCAGATTACCAAAAGCAATCCAAAAGTTGTTTGATCAAAATGCATTTAGTATTGGTACTGATAGTATAGTAAGAAAAGGCGAAGCATTTAATATAAATGAATAAATTGGAAGGGTGGCTGAGTGGTTGAAAGCACTGGTCTTGAAAACCAGCAACGGGGCAACTCGTTCGTGGGTTCGAATCCCACCCCTTCCGCCATTATAATTGTGTTGACGAATTGCAATAAATATAGTAATATAATAAAAAATAGTTAATAAGGTAAAATATGACATATTACGTAAATCAAGCATGTGTAATGTGCAAACATACAGATTGTGTAGAAGTTTGTCCAGTAGATTGTTTCTATGAAGGTGAAAACATGTTGGTGATCAACCCAGATGAATGTATTGATTGTGGAGTTTGTGAACCAGAATGTCCAGTTGATGCAATCAAACCTGATAGTTTTGATGAGCCGGATAAAGCTCATTGGCTGGATATTAACAAACAGTTTTCAGAACAATGGCCAAATCTTACAAAAATAATAAAAGAAATGCCCGAAGCCGAAAAGTATAAACCAGAAAATTACGGTAAAGATAAAACTGATCTATTTTCAAAAAACCCAGGAGTAGGAGATTAATGTCTAACAAGAAAAAACCAAGTGCGGCCAAACAAGCATATGAAGAAAAAAAAGTGGCCAAACAAGAGATTAAGAAACAAGAAGAAATTAAAAAACAACAAGGTCAAAATCTTGATAAAGCCTTAGGTACAAAAGTTGAAATTGATCTTTCATCATTTAATGGTCAGCATTTATTTGTTGCCACACCTGCATATGGCGGATTAGTAGGTGAAGCATATCTTAAATCAATGACAAAAGTAGGAATATTATTTTCTAAACATAATATTAATTTTACATTGGCTACGATTGCCAATGAAAGCCTTATTACAAGAGGGCGTAACACCTTAGTAGCAATGTTTATGAGTGATCCAAAATATACTCATATGCTTTTTATTGATGCTGATATTCATTTTCAAGCAGAAGATGTATTAAAACTATGGTGGAGAGCTGTAAAGAATCCTGATGTAAAAGTAATAACTGGTGCATATCCAAAAAAATCAATTAACTGGAAAGGAATTAGAGAACAAGTAATTTCAAACAGTGCAGATGAAGAAGAAATGCAAAAATATCAAGCATCATATGTATTAAATCTTAGAACTGACAATGACGGTCGAATTCCATTACAGAATGGAATTTTACCTGTTTATGATGCTGGTACAGGATTTATGTTATTTGGAAGAGAAGTTATCCAGACAATGATGGATAAATGGCCTGAATTACATTATAAGAATGATTTAAACACAGATCCAAAATTTAATCCTTATTGTTATGCTTTGTTTGACACAATAATTGACCCTGAAACACGAAGATATCTTTCAGAAGATTATACATTCTGTCGAAGATGGCAAGAACTAAATGGAACAATTTGGATGGATCCAAGTATTAATTTAGATCACCAAGGAACTTATCTGTTTAAAGGAAACATTGGAAATCAGTTTATGGTTCAAGAAAAGATATCAGATGAAACTGCTGACCAAATGCTTAAAGAAGCAGAAAACAAACAACGAAATCAAAATACCTAATGGATTGGGAAGTAAAAGATTTTAGACAACAGCCAGAACCACCCAAAGAAGATTGGCCAGTTTGGACAGTGCCAAACTATGTTGTGCTTGACTATCTTTTTAAAATAGTTGGATTTATATTTCTTCTGCCTTGGTTGTTTGGTGTTATGTTAACACCGTTGGGATTGTTTTTTAATTTTTTATTTATAGATTGGATAATATATAGACAATACAAGAGGGGAAATATAATAAAATGAGCCCTGGTGGTGGAATGGTAGACACGCTGGTCTTAGGAACCAGTGCTGAGAGGCGTGAGAGTTCGAATCTCTCCTAGGGCACCAACACAAAGGAGATAAAATGACAGATCAATCAAAACTAGAAAATAGACATAAATCTTTATCAAATAAAGTAGACACACTAGAAGAACAAAGACAATGGAAAAGAAGTTTTGAACACAAGTCGGATTTAATAGATTTAAAAAAAGAAAAATTAAAAATAAAAGATAAAATCTTAAAATCAGAATCTGAACAACTTGAACTGTTTAGCAAAAATTAATTATGTACGAATATAAATGTAAAATACTAAGAGTAGTTGATGGAGACACTGAACTCTCCTCGTGTAACTGAAACACAAGGGGTTCGATTAACACAAGATTTCCTACCAGACAAACTTATCCAGATCATGAGTCACAGAGTACTGCAAACTCAGGTGAGTCATCCTAACCTGCATTATATTGTGTGTAAGTGGTATGTATCTTTCCTTCAGCCCATACCCTATCATATTGACTGGCAGTCAACACATCATCGTCACCATACAACAATTCCACTTGTTCCTGTGGTAAGCAGAACGCAATGTTGTGAGTACCTCCATAATCAGAGAAAACAGGATCTGATTCTTTTCTTATGTATTCGTTTGCTCTCACAACACATTCTAGGTAACTGTTTGTGTCTTTCATACTGATAGTTTTGAAATCACATTTGTCTTCGACAAAGTTAGGTGGTCCACCTAACCAACATACCATTGTTATCAATGTGAAAGGTTCCAACATATAATAGTATTTAACAAAACTGTAACATTTTAAAAATACCATTAAAATAAATATATTTGATGCCAAAATACAGGACAATTTTCATATCAGATGTGCATCTAGGCACCAAAGGCTGTCAAGCAGAAGTGCTTGACGATTTTCTACGTAACAACGATTCAGAAAAATTATACCTTGTGGGTGACATTATTGACGGCTGGAAGTTATCTAAAAGAATTTATTGGCCACAAGAACATTCAAATGTAATTCGTAAAATTATTGGCAAGGCACGAAAAGGCACTAAGGTATTTTATATACCTGGAAATCACGATGAAATTCTTCGTAAATGGTTAGATATGGACCTGCGTTTTGGCAGAATCAGAATCGTAGAAAACAAAGTTCACAAGGGTGCTAATGGTAAAGAATATTTTGTTGTACACGGAGATGCATTTGATGGTATTACAAGATTGGCTCCATGGGTGGCCTGGCTGGGAGATTCAGCATACGAGGTCTCACAAAATCTCAACAGATGGTATAATCAAGTAAGAAAAAAGTTAGGTATGCGTTATTGGAGTTTTTCAAAATTTCTCAAACACAATGTTAAAAAAGCAGTGGACTTTATTTTTAAATTTGAACAGAACGTTAGCGAGTATTGTAAGAAACAAGGTTATGCTGGTGCCATCACAGGACACATACACACTCCTGAAATAAAAAAGGTAAATGGTGTTGTGTACATGAACTGCGGAGACTGGGTAGAAAATACTACAGCACTAGTAGAGCATTATGATGGTAGTTTTGAGATTGTTGAATGGAAAATAAAATAAAAAAGTTATTTTGGTTTTTAGTGAATCTTGTTAAAGTCTTGACGATTGATTTTTTCGTTGCATTTGGATCAGTGTTTGTTTCAGTTGCAATATTTTATTCGTTTGATGTACCTAGTCAGTGGAAAATACCAAACATTATAATCCCAATCATTGCTGTTTTTATCTACAGAGTTTTTGGAAGAATTTTTGCACCAGGTATTAAAAAGTTTAAGGAAACAAACAAATGAAAGTTGTAGTTGTTACTGATGCATGGTTGCCACAGGTTAATGGTGTAGTCACAACACTGTCTAACATAATGAAGAATCTGCCAGAGCATGAGTTCACAGTGATTGACCCTAGTCAATTCAAAACAATATCAGCACCAAAGTATCCAGAATTAAAATTAGCATATAATCCATGGCAGTTAAAAACAAAATTAGATGCACTAGAATTTGATGCTATCCATATTGCCACTGAAGGACCTTTGGGATTGTTTGCAAGAAACTATTGTGAAAGTAGACAAGTCAATTATACCACAAGTTATCACACAGACTGGCCCAACTTTATCAACAAGTTTTATGGCGTACCATGTTCATGGACCATGTGGTGGATGAAACTGATTCACAAGAATGCCAAAAGAATACTAGCAACTACACACAGTATGAAAAAAGAACTTGAACAAGCAGGACTACAAAATTTGGTTGTGTGGGGTAGAGGTGTTGATCAAAGCATATTCACAGATGAAGTTAAAATCAAACGTGGCAAAAGACCTTTGTTGATATCAGTCAACAGAGTTTCGTTTGAAAAAAACATAGAAGCATTTTGTGAACTGTCCACAAACACAGAATGGGATTGTGTGGTGGTAGGTGACGGCCCTGCTAGAGCAAGTTTAGAAAAGAAATATCCAAATGTTGAGTTTGTGGGTTACAAGCATGGCAAAGAACTGGCCAAATGGTATGCTGGTGCTGATGTAAAAGTGTTTCCTTCACGTGTGGACACATTTGGTCTAGTAATGATTGAAGCAATGAGTTGTGGTACTCCGGTTGCTGGTTTTCCTTGCAGAGGCCCTGTAGATGTAATTGATCAAGGAGTGACTGGGTATATGCACGAATCACTAGAAGTAGCAGTACAGCAGTGCTTAAAACTGGATACAGACACCATTAAACGCACAGCCAAGCAGAAGTTTACTTGGTCAAAGTGTGCTGAAATATTTGCTAATAACTTAATTAAGTTACAATAAGATAGACTTTTAAAAAAGCCTTTGCTATAATTACAAAGTAAAGGCTTTTTTATGACTGAAAAATTAGATTTACATGGCTACACAGTTATGGATGCATGGCGTTGTTTTGATCAATGGATAAAAGAAAAACATCTTGATTCATCAATTAAAAAAGTAGTAATAGTAACAGGAGATGGCGCAATCAAACAAGAATTTGAAAGATGGTGTATGGACATGAGTTTTGTTAGACAAGTTGAATTACATAAGTCTGGTGGTGCTTTTATAGTTTATTTTTATAAGAAAAGGAATAGATAATGGAAACGATTGTATTAGTTACTGGCGGATTTGATCCTTTACATTCTGGACATATTGAATATTTTAAAGAAGCAAAAAAACTAGGTGATTCACTGTACGTGGGTATTAATTCTGATGCATGGTTGGTTCGCAAAAAAGGACAAGCATTTATGAGTTTTGCAGAAAGAAAAACAATTATAGAAAATCTAAGTATGGTAGATAAAGTCATTAGTTTTGACGACAGCGACGATACTGCTTGTGGAGCCATATACAAACTAATGGCCACAGATGGTTATGGTAAGCACATTATATTTGCAAACGGCGGCGACAGAAACAGTACAAATATTCCTGAAATGCAAACGTATGAAAATCAAATTGAATTTGTGTTTGGTGTAGGTGGTAATAACAAAATAAATTCATCTAGCACAATACTGGAAAATTGGAAACAACCAAAAGTACAACGTAAATGGGGTTGGTACAGGGTATTACAAACTCGCCCAGGATACAAAATAAAAGAACTAGTAATTAGACCAGAATCCAGTTTAAGTATGCAACGTCATTTCAAAAGATCAGAAAACTGGTATATTTTAAAAGGAAGTTGTCAATTAGTTACTGTTGAAAACAACAGAAAAAAGAATCAAGTTCTTAATCCTAATCAATCATATAATATACCAGAACAAACATGGCATCAAGCATCTAATCCTTTTTATGATTATTGTCATATTTTAGAAGTACAGTATGGAACAGAATGCATTGAAGAAGATATTGAAAGAAAAAACATTGACAATACTGGCTAGATCATGTACTATTAACTTATACTTTTAGGAGACATTTATGGCAAAATACTATAGCACAAAAACATATGGACACAACATTGGATTGAGTGCAGTGTTTAGACAACCAAATGCAGATCATTCACATTGTCATCTGCTACATGGATACAGTTTACAGTTCAAATTCACATTTGGATGTGATGAATTAGACAACAAAAATTGGGCAGTAGACTTTGGTGGGTTGAAGCCATTAAAGAAATGGTTAGAAGACAGTTTTGATCATAAAACTGTAATTGATAAAAAAGATCCTTATATTGAAACTTTTTATGATCTTGAGAAAAAAGGTCTTTGTGAATTAACTGTCATGGATGGTGTTGGTGCAGAAAAATTTGCCGAACACGCTTTTAACTATGCAGATGGATTAATCAGAGAAGCAACTAATAACAGATGTTATGTTGTAGAAGTTGAATGTGCAGAGCACGGTGCCAACAGTGCAATTTATTCTGTAAAATAATCACATAAATAATTTTATGTTTATAGCAATACTGACATTATTATCAGCATTATCTATTAGTGCCGTTGCAATTTATTATTCAATTGCTGGTTTGGCGGCTATTTTTGCTGGTGCAGTTATTCCTATTATGATAATGGGAACTGTGTTAGAGGTGGGTAAATTAATAACAGCCTCTTGGCTATATCAGTATTGGAAACTTGCTCCGCGGTTCTTAAAATATTATCTTTCAGTTGCAGTTCTTGTGTTGATGTTTATAACAAGTATGGGTATTTTTGGTTACTTGTCTAAAGCACATATTGAGCAAACTAGTTTATCTCAAGAGCAAGTAGCATTAATTGATACGTTAGATGACAAAATAGATAGATCAACTCTTAAAATTGATAGATGGACAGGCGATATTGATCGCTTAATGAAAGGCGAAGATGTACGAGTTGACAATTTAATATCAGCCGAACAACAAGTTCTTAATGATTTATATGCCAAAATCAAACAAGAAAAAGATGATATTAGAGTTGATTTTGATAAACAGATTGAATTACAGAACAACAGATTAACTCAAGCAAAAGAACGTAAAGATGCCGACATTGCCGCGGCACAAGAACGTTACAAAGGTGCGTTTAGTAAAAAAGGTTTAGATGATGCAATAGCACTAGCCACAAGCAATGAATTAGCAGTAGCATCGGCGGCTCAAACAGAAATTAAACTTATTAACAGTAAATTAGACGAAGCATTATCAAGTATTGATACAAAATATGCTGAACAAATTAGAACAATAGAAAGTAGAATACAGAGCCTTAGAGATCAAGCAAATGCAAAAACTGAAGATATTGATGGTAGAATATTAGAACTTGAAGGATTTATTGATCAAGAACAACTGATTGTTGATCAGGCTAGAGAAGAAAAATTCATATATGAAAAAGAATATCGTAAACTTGAAGCAGAAGTTGGACCAATCAAATACATTGCAGAATTTATTTACGGTCAAGAAGCAGATAGGGATTTACTAGAAGAAGCAGTACGTTGGGTTATTATTGTTATCATATTTGTGTTTGATCCACTTGCTGTTTTATTGTTAATAGCGGCCAATTTTACATTTAAACACAGATATGGAAGATCATTTGAAGAAATGATAGGCGTTCCTGGACCAGATGGTTCTCCGGGTGGTGTAACACCTGATTCGTATTGGAAAGAAAGATACGAAGATATGCAAAGTCAACTTGATGAATTTAATAAACTCAAAGAACAGCAAGATACACAAAAAACAAAAGAAAATCCAGGAATAGATCTTCCTTCTGCATCGTATCAACTAGACATGGATTATTCTATAACAGAGGAACAAAAAGAAGATTTTAAAAAAAGAGAAGAAGCTGAAAAGAAAAAACTAGAAGAAATAGCTCAAAAGGCAAGGGAAGAGATTATTGAAGAAGTTTATCCAATGCCAGATGTATCAACAGATGTAGAATCTAAAAAAGAGCCTGAAGTCACAATAGATGATATGCATGAAACTGATCCACCCAAAACCATTGTGGAAGAAGTTGAAGTAAAAGATCTGTCTGATAAAGACCTAAAAAAAAAGACTTAAAACTTGAAGACAATACTCAAATTATATCAATCAACAAAGATGGTAATTTATCACGTTCTGGAAACAGTCTGGAAGCAAGAAAAGAGAACATCAAAAGGATTGACATCAATGATGAAATTAGTATAAACTTAACTGAAGTAAAAAAGATTATTGATATGGATGGTATTCATAAATTAACACAACAAACACTACAAACTCCATCAGTCTCTCAAACACAAAATTTTTCAAGAGATAAAAAATGGATAAAAGATTGGTTAGAAAATAATAAAAATGAATAAGGATGAAAATATGAAATGTTCTTTTTGTGGTAAGTTACGAAAAGATGCTGAAAAGTTAGTTGCTGGTCCAGAAGGCGCTTATATATGTGATGAATGTATTGAACTTTGTCATAGTATAATTGACGACACTAGCAAAGGTAAAGAAAAAGTAATAGAAGAAACATTTGAAATTCCTGATCCAAAAGATTTGCATGATCATTTAAATGATCATGTTATTGGTCAAGAACAAGCAAAAAAAGTTTTAAGTGTTGCAGTATATAATCATTACAAAAGATTATTTTCAAATAAAGAAGAAGATCATGATGATGGTATTGAAATTGAAAAATCAAATGTATTAATGCTTGGACCATCGGGTGTTGGTAAAACACTTATGGCAAGAAAAATTGCTGACTATGTTGATGTGCCTTTTGCTATTGGTGATGCTACAACTCTAACTGAAAGTGGATATGTAGGAGATGATGTTGAAAACATTATTGTAAGACTGCTGGCCAATGCAGATTATGATGTTGAAAAAGCACAAAGAGGAATTATTTACATTGATGAAATTGATAAAAAATCACGTAAATCAGAATCTACATCAATCACAAGAGATGTATCTGGCGAAGGTGTACAACAAGCACTTCTAAAAATTATTGAAGGTACAGTAGTAAGAGTACCACCACAAGGCGGTAGAAAACACCCACAGCAAGAAATGATTGAAGTTGACACATCAAACATATTGTTTATATGTGGAGGTGCGTTTGTTGGCTTAGAAAAAATTATTAATAAAAGAGTGAATACAAATGCAATGGGTTTTGGCAGACCTGTTGAGGTAGATCAAACTTTAAACCAAGAGGTACAACCAGAAGATGTTATAAAGTTTGGATTGATTCCAGAACTAGTAGGTAGATTGCCAGTTTTAGTATCAGTGTTAGAATTAACTAAAGCCGAAATGAAAGATATTTTAATTAAACCTGAAAATTCATTACTCAAACAAACACAAAAGTTATTTAAAATGGAGTCTATTGATCTTGAGATAACAAATGATGCTATTGAGCAGATTGTTGAAAATGCTTATGAGAAAAAGTTAGGTGCTAGAGCATTAAAATCAGTTTTAGAAGATTTATTGCTAGACATACAATATGAATTACCAAGTTATCGAAAAGCAGGAGTAACAAGACTAGTTGTGAACAAAGATACATTTAAAAATAAAAACCCTCTTTTGATTTACCAAGATACAGGAACCCAATTGGAATAAATGAAACCCCGTTTTGGTCCAAAAGATATTAGTAGAAACAATTCTCTAATAAACGAAAAAATTCGAGCATCTAAAGTAAGAGTAGTTGACGACAATTTTAATGTTATAATGAATCTTAATGAAGCAATAGCAAAAGCAAAAAATGAAGGATTGGATTTAATTTGTATCACACCAAATGCAAATCCACCTGTTTGCAAAATAATGGATTTTGGTAAGTATCTTTATCAACAAAAAAAGAAAAAGAAAGAATCTGCTAAAAACCAAACAGTCACTGAATTAAAAGAAATACAGTTTAGGCCAACCATTGATATTGGTGATATCAAAGTAAAAACCAAAAGAATAAATGAATTTTTAGCACAAGGACACAAAGTTAAATTGATTATGCAGGTTCGTGGTAGAGAGCAAGGAATGAAAGACTTTTGTTACCAAAAGTATGAAAATTTTGTTGGATTTATTGATAAATTTGAATATGACACAAATCCAAAGTGGCAAGGTAATAAAGTTCTTGCAATTTTAAAAAAATCTAGTATAATATAGTTTAACAAATGAGGTAAAAATGAAACCAAACAACAGAAACTTTAAATCAAATAAAAACTTTAAAGGGGGCTATTCTAATAACAAGCCAAAATTTGATAGACCAAAACCAGTAGGATTACAAGTCTTTGTGCGTGAAGGAGAAGATCCTATGAAAGCATATCGTAAATTAAAAAAACGAATTATGCAAGATGGTTTATTACAAGAAGTCAAAGATAGACGTTATTATCAAAAGCCAAGTGAAAAAAAGAAAATAGCAAAGCAACAAGCAAAACGTAGGAATGAAAAAAGGCAACGCGAGTTGGCAATGGAATACGGTATCCGATATAAAAATTATACACCTGGATACTAAAGGAAGTAAAAATGAGTATTTTTGAAACAAATGTTTTAAACACAATTGAATCTTTGGCTAGAATGAATGAACAAGATAAAGAATTATTTTGTCAGTTGTTAGTTGAAAGGTTTCCAAATCTAGCACAAGAGATTATGACAGCAATTGGTTTTACACTACAAGACCAAGAAGAACACCATAGTTACTATCCTAAATAATTAAGGAGGTAAGTCAAATGATATTTGACAACAAATTTCGTAAACAAGTTGAAAAATATCTGTCGGAATCAAAACATTACCCTGACATTTTTAATAAAGATGAAATCAACGAGCTAGTTGATTTTATGTTTAAAGGAACTAAATGGTGGAGAACTAGCCCTACTGGTAATTTGTTTTTAGGTGGAAATTTTAATCAACTTTTTGAAAAGCATATCAAACACAAAATTGAAAATCTTTTAGATACA
>Ga0129345_1000075_pt1 | contig 30953 bp, 34 predicted proteins | sample CPBDNA_FD_94425 | JGI IMG/M metagenome (GOLD analysis project Ga0129345, IMG submission 94425) | Freshwater to marine salinity gradient microbial communities from Chesapeake Bay, USA - CPBay_Sum_20_0.8_DNA | ecosystem: Environmental > Aquatic > Marine > Coastal | place: USA: Chesapeake Bay...
TCTGGAACTACTTCTGGTGGTAGCACAGGAGAATTATACATTATTAATGGTTTCGGCCATGCTGAAGCCTCGACCACTCTCACAGGATTAACTTACCAAATTTGGATTGATGGAGTTCTCTTTATGCAATGGAATGACTTCCAATGGGCTCCCACAGCCCCCAAGCGAGATCTTTGGGATTTCGATGTGCCTTTAGTTGTAGAACGCCAAATTGTTTTCCGAGTTATTAACGAGACTGGTTCTACAATTAACACCGGTGAAATGGATGCTATCTTTGCTGGATGGAGTGAACAGCGTGATGGTTACACCGATGTTTCTCGTCAAAAGTTAGAATCCTGAGGTTGATAAACTATGGGCGACCCAAACATTTTTTCAGGTGCTACTCCTGCCGCTACAGTTAAAGGTTATTCTCGTCGTGCGGAAGTTACAGTTTCTGCTGGAGCCATTACTTCGTTTACTATTTCTGATACCAATGTTACGGCTGACAACATTATTCTATTTTCTATTGAACAAGATGATGCTAATATTACTTTTGACGATTCGCCTATTTATATTAGCAAGAGAACGGCAGGGACTTCCTTTACAGTTAGTGTAGGAGGCACAGCCTCTGCTGAAGGCACTATTTACATCAATTATCTTCTCGTAGAGTTGTAGCCGGAACATATTCCGTTTCAATTTTTTGCAGGTTTTGAATTTCTATGGTGCCTCGGGCCGTAGTCCATGCCACATCACTTACACCCTCTGATTTCATAAATTCAATACAATTAGCACAGGGTTTGGCTAATCCATAAGATCCGTCAGCACGAAATCGGGCTACAATTACTGTGCAACCACGACCCCGGCGTTTTTGATATCGTAGTTGCCGAAGAGCATCTACTTCGGCATGAAGACTACTACCACGATAACCCTTTTTGTTATTACCAATAGCGATAGGTCGTCCACCCCGAACTACCATGGCTGCCATTTGCACTCGACAATTGCTGTCTTCTTGAACATCTCGCAATTTTTCAACCCAAGTATCCAACCTCATAATTATTTTTATTTGATAATACCTTTATAAACTTTTATATATTACCTATAAATACATATAGTAGACGCCCTAATTCAATATTATGGGAGTCGATATTTCGGGATACACGGGAATTAGACCCTCTTCTCAATTAGTCGGAATCACGAATTTCTTTTTAGAAGTAGCCAAAGGCAATATTGCGGGACACACAACCGTTCATAAGTTTGGAAGGAATGATGAAATAGATACGGGGACAGACCCCGAAGATGTTTGGACTTATGGCGGATTATACACTTACAACGATACGCCTTCTATTCAATACATTTCTTCATCCAATGCTTTAGACATAGGGATGGAAATTACCGTTGAGGGTCTTGATGAAAATTATGAACAACAATCCGTCACAGTCTTGTTAAACGGTCAAACCCAAACCCAAATTGGAACAGGAGAAACCTTTGTTCGTGTATTCCGTGCTTTCACTTCGGGGCCAACAGCATTTGCAGGTAATGTTTTAATTTATGATGATACCGTAGTTTCAGTCACGCTTGGTGTTCCATCACCGACTACAAGTGTCAAAGCCGAAATCCGAGCCGTAGACCAACAAACTTACATGGCTTTATACACCGTTCCCGCCGGTAAAACGGCTTATTTTATGCAACATTCTTCCGACATTACCAAACCCAATTCTTCGGCTCAAAATGCCGTGATGGATATACGGATTAGAGAGTTTGGAGGCGTGTTTAGAAGCAAACAATTGGATGGATTGACTACGGATGGGTCATCTTCTTTTGACTTCGTTTATACCTTGCCCGAAACGATCCCCGAAAAAAGTGATATTCGGATGCAAGTTAGGTCTGTTTCAACAAATGACATGGGCGTTTCCTCCACCTTTGTTCTCATTCTCGTTGATAATTGAAAATCAATACCTCAACATATAAATAGTTGTGAGGGCAATGATTGTTGGGTGAAACCATATGGTTCGTGCTAATACAGGTAAAAAGTTTACCGGAACCACTTTGGTGACTTCAGGCGGTGGTGGTAGTTCTTTTAATCTTACCGTCGAGGAACAAGATGGCACACCTTCCGTATCCAATGTTAATACTATTCGAGTTACTAACGGCACTCTTACTGATGAGGGTGGTGGCGTAGTATCAATTACCACAGGCGGTGGCGGTGGTGGCGGAAGCCCCGGCGGACCCACAGGTGCCGTGCAATACAACAATGGTGTTACTTTTGCAGGATCTTCTCAATTTGTTTATGACTCCACTAATTTTAGAGTTGGAATTGGAACTACCACTCCTGCCAGAAAATTAGATGTTAAAGAAACTACGACTCAACTAAGATTAGATTATGACGGCACCGAATATACTGATATTTATTCCGATTCAGCAGGGGAACTACAAATTGTTCCTACCGGCGGTGTAGTAATTCAACCTACGGCACTTAATAGCACTAATCGTCATGGATCTTATATGTTAGATGCATTTACTACTGATGCCACCCCAACTAATATGGATCTTAAACCCGGTTCCGGAGATATGGTATTATCTACTAATTCTACTTGGTTTTTTGATGCCCTCGTGGTTGGAAAACAAGACGCTTCTGCTAATTCTATTACGGTTAAATTAGAAGGTTGTATTGTTAGAGGGGCTGGCTCGGCGGCTATTCAAGGTGCGGTTTTCAAATTTGTGGTTAATGATGCTTCTTTGGGAACTTGGGATATTGATGCTATCGCCTCGGGAAATAATTTAGAAATTCAAGTCACGGGCGGGGCTGGAACTACAATTGATTGGACGGCTCATGTCAGAACGACTGAAGTGCAAGACTAATCTTAGATAATTATATATAGTCGAGTAATCAAATTAATCTTATGGCAAAGATTTCGCAGACCACCAATTATTATCAAATTGATGGTGACGCTGGCGGCACCGCCGTTATCCAAATTAATGGTAACACCTCGACCACCACTATTACGGGTGCTACCTCAATTACTAACGGTCTGACAATTGATGCCTCAGGACTTACGGTAACTGCTGGTGGAGCCACCATTTCTGCAGGTGGTATTGATGTTACCGGCGGAGCCACCGTAACTACGGGAGATCTTACTGTTACCGCAGGAAATCTTGATGTTACTGTGGGAAATATTACCGTCGCTGCAGGAACTATTACGGCTACGGCTCTTGGTCCTGCTGGATTAATGACTTCTTCTGCCGCAGGATTGTTACAATCTACCCCTACAACTGATGGGGCGGTGCTGTTAGGATCTGTGTCATCAGGATTTACTGAAATCGCTCCGGCAACGGCAGGTAACTTATTAGTAGATTCAGGAACAGCCTTTGCTTCGGTCGCTGCCTCTGGTGACATGACTTTGGCAGGCTCGGGTGCTTTTACGGCTGCTTCATCCATTATTACTGGTAAAACTGCCGAAACTTCTATTGCTAACGATGACTTAGTTCTAATTTACGATACTTCTAACACCGCTTTGCGTCAAATGACTCGTGCTAATTTCGTAGCCGGTGTTTCCGGAAGCCCCGGCGGATCTAACACTCAAATCCAATACAACAATGCTGGTGCTTTTGGTGGTGATTCCGGATTTACTACCGATGGTGCAGGAAACTTAACAGTTACTACTGGTTCCATTGGTCTTACGGCAGGGTCTACCCTTACCATTGATTCTTCCTTAGTTACTACTGGTTTTGATATTGATGCTGATGTTCCCAACTATCAGATTTTAACTACTCTTGGTTCTACGGGAGCCTCGGAACTAATTATTGGCGATACCCTCAGCCAAAACTTTACTCTCAAGGTCAAAAACCTAACTGTTGATGGAACTTTAACCTATATTGATACTACTAACCTTCGTGTTGAAGACGCTCTGATTGATATCAACTCTACTTCTTCCGGAACAGGTGTTGGTTCTAACTCTGGTGCTGGTCTAAACATTCTTTCCAACACAGGTGCTAATACCATTACCTTTACGGCTGTTAGCGATGGTGGACCTCTCCGATCCTCTTCAGGATTATCAGTTGCTACTGGAAAAGAATATGATATCAATGGCGTTTCGGTGCTATCGGCTACCACTCTTGGCTCTACGGTCGTAAACTCTTCGCTTACCAGCGTCGGCACTATCGGCACAGGAACTTGGCAAGGAACAGTCATTGGTGCAGCCTATGGTGGCACAGGACAAGATTTCTCGGCTTCCAGCGGTGCTATCTCCGTATCTTCAGGAACCTTTTCAGCCGGCACTCTTAGCGTAGCCAACGGAGGAACAGGTGCTACCACTCTTACCGATGGTGGAATTCTCTTAGGTTCGGGCACAGCCGCTATTACGGCTACGGCACAACCTACTGATGGACAACTGCTTATTGGTTCCACCGGTTCCGATCCCACTTTAGCAACTCTAACTGCTGGAGATGGTGTCACTATTACCAATGCTTCAGGATCTATCACAATCGCTGCTGATACTTCGGGTGACAAAGTTACGGGTTCTTATACTGCTTCTTCGACATACAACATTGACTTTACTATTCCTTCAGGAACTCGAACCAATGTCGGTTTCCGTGCCACCGTTTATCTTGAAGACTCTACTCCTGCTAACTCTGGTATGGTTACCTTTGAAGGAATTGTAACTCGTAGCACAGGTGCACCTTTGGCTCCTGATTTTACTTTCATTGTCGTTCCCGGAACAGATGGTGACAAACTATCTTTGGGCACTGGGGGGCTGAACACCCTTCGTATTGCTTCCACCGCCCCGGCAGGTAGCGGAAACTATGTCGCCACAGTCATTTGGACGGAAGACTGACGAAAGTTAGATATAGTTGATTCACCCATGAATAATCATGACTGAGATTAAGCAAATCAATGATTTGTTTATTATCGATGAGTCCAACAACACTTTTGTTGTTGATTCGGCTAATGCTCGGGTAGGTATTGGAACTACTACTCCGGGATACCCCCTCTCAGTTACGGGAGCAGGTAATTTTACTGGTAATCTAACCGTATCTTCAATTTTTAAAGTTGATACTGCCGCCAGCCAAATTACTTTGGGAACTACAACGGCAGTAGCAGGAAATGTTCTTACGGTAGTAGGTAATACTGACATCGCTGGAACTACCAATACCACAACCCTTCAATTGAATGGAACCACAGTTACTGCTACGGCTACAGAATTAAATCAATTATCAGGAGTAACTCTCGGCACAGCGGCTTCTAATAATACTGGTGATTTTGCGACAGCGGCTCAAGGTGCTTTGGCTAATACCGCTTTACAAACGGTTGCGGTAGATGGAGTTACCATTACGGGTGATGGAACGGTAGGTAATCCACTTGTTGCCTCTGGTGGTGGTGGCGGTGGCATTTCTATTGGTGATGCAGTAGGTAGCGGAACCGCAGGTAGCATTTTATTTGTTGATGCTTCTACTAATTTAGCACAAGACAACACGCAGTTATTTTGGGACGACACCAATAACCGACTTGGATTAGGAACGACTTCTCCTTCTCACACACTTCATGTTCGCAATCAAACGGTGGCGGCTTCGGCTCCAATTGCTCGGTTTGAATCCGATGAAGGAAACATTCTTTTCAATCGCTACGCCGGAATTATGCTCCAAAACAACGAACCTTCGGGTGCCCAACCCATTGAAGCAAACCGTTGGCAGATTCAACAAAGAGATGGCGACAATGTAGATCCGCCCGACGGCCCCTTTGATATTTCCTATGGCGACGGTTCGGCAGGTTTCGTTTCGGCAAGCAATACCATTTTTAGAATCACAAGTGGGGGTAATGTCGGTATTGGATTGGGAAGCACCGACCCTTCGGAAACTCTCCATGTTAAAGGAAACGCCTTGTTTGAAGACCCTTCATCAACCGGAACCACAGATTACTTACTTGAAGTGAGGTCGGCTTCATCTGCTACTCCTGACAACGCCCGTCTTCTCGTTTCAGCCGACACCGATTCTAAACTTCCGATGATTCATTTACGAGATATAGAAGCCAATGGTGGAACTTTTAACGGCAATTATTCGGCCTATTTTGCTCTTGACCGAGCCTCAGCCGTCGTCACAGGTTCGGCTCAAAATGATTTGCTGATTGCTAATGGCAATTATAACAAAGACATTCACCTTTGCACCAACAACGCTGGAAACGGCTCACAAGCACAGGCTCGCTTAACCATTGTGGGAACTGATGGAGATGTGGGAATCGGAACGACTTCTCCAGCCCAAAAACTTCATGTTGTCGGAACCATTCGTCAAACCAATTCCACAAATGCGGTTTTGGTTTCCAATGCTAACGGCGATATTGGTTCGGCATCTAACCTTCAAGATATAGCCTATTCTGATGGATTATATGTTGATGGCTCAGGTATGTATCCCTTAGTTCCACCCGCACCTACGGCTTGGGGCGGTGCCCCACCCGCCACTCTTAACGAAGCCATTGATCGATTAGCCGCCGCCGTCTATAACATTTCAGGACCAATCCCATGATAAGATTTATATACTTATGACACATAGGTATCTATATGACCCAAGAATCCAGCATTACTCTCCCTGATGACATTTGGCTTGTTATTCGCCAAGTTATTGAAGCCACCGTGACCGCTAAAGGTCGTGAAGGCACTCTTATGCTCTTAAAAATCTTTGATGCTTTCGATGAGGCTGGAATCGTTATTCCGGAGATCGAAACGGAAGACGACGAAAATTGATAGTATGATGGTCAATAAATTTGACTACTTCTAACATAACCCATTGTTCTCCTGTGGTCCACGAATCTTTATCCAACCAATTAGTCAATTGACTAAAATATTCATGTGGTTTAGATAGTTGATAACTATCTGAAGATAAAACCTTGCTAATATGCTCCAATCCTATATCAATAGGATATGTCTCATCTTTAAAATAAATAACTCCTACTAAAGAATGTTTCATTTTGCCGGTCGAAAAAGTAAGGGGAACACCATATTTTTCTAATTCTAAATCTTTATACTTTTGTTTTATATCGTCCCCGGCTGTCATCCCACCATAAAGCCAATAAGAAGTTCCCGGTTTATACAATTTGGGGTCTTTGACAATATCATCTCTCCAATAGGTTCGATACATGATAAATCCCTACTGGTCTGAAAAGTCTAAACCCAAGCCTCTGGCGGGTTTTAATTTATCTGATGGAAGATCTCCATAAATATAAAGCGTATTATATTCGTCGGTGCCTCCGGAGTTTATATCTCCGAACTTTTCGATTTCCGATTTAAATCCTGTGGTCGCAGATTTTAATCCGATTATTATTAAAGATAATACTAATAATTGTTTCATGATAGCACCTCTTGTAATAATTCTTCTATCATATGAATTTGATTTGGGAGGATTCCCACATAATAATAATAGTCGCTGCCGCTATATATATTTTCCTTGTGTTCTTTGCGAGCCAAATATCGTTCTCGTTTGTCAAGAACCCATTGTGACACTTGTTCTCGTAGTAATCCCCAATACTCTACAATAACGGGTTTGTCAAAATTTCTTTGCGGCCAAAGCACCCAATCCGGTTTAAACTCTTCTGTTCCTATAATAATTGTGGGTTCGTATACCGCATACCAACCATTATCATAAAACCAATCATCGATCTGCTGTTCTGAATAAGATTTGACCCAATTATTATTTTTAGTTTTAATGTCTATGGTAAAACCACCCGATAGTTGATAGCATTATATTGATTATTATCAATAAGTTTCAAAATTACCAAAGTTCTTACGCTGGTCTCTAAAAAATTTGTAAATGCTTTTTGTTCATCTATCGTTATTGGGCCTCCCCCGGCAGCATCGATCTCTTCTTTCATTCGATTCAATATTTGTGCACCCGTTTTATTATAGGGTTGTAAAGAAAAGATATTACCCTCACCTAAATTTATATATAATGCGGGTGCTGAAGGATTATAATACATTATTTGAGCAACTTCAAAAGGCAGAAGTTTCTGAGTAGTCTGAGCCAAAGTGTTTAAATCATCTTCTTTTGGTTCCCCTAATAAAATCATCGCCCACCCGTCACGAATTTGCTTCCACATTGGAAATTTATACAATCCGGAGATTCCTTGCTTAGTAATATATTTCCAAAAATCACTCCAAAGTTTTTCAGGTGGCAACTCTAAAGTAACTTCCATGTCGATTGATTCATCAATCGACTATATCAACTTATCGATAGATACTTATAGTAGCGACGACCATAAGTCGTCATGGATTCGGAGGATAAAACCCCTACCCCTAAGAAAAGGGCCACGGTAGCCTCTGTAGATGCTAAAATTGATGATTTGGTAGAGGTAGTAGATATTATGTCTACTAATGTGCGAGCCATCAAAGCGGCGTTAGAGGTTATTGCCGAGGTCATCAAAAAATCTGAATCTGAAGAACCCGTTATCAAAGAAGATAATAATGACTCTATGTATATATGACGATATTATCGTCATCAAAAATCTAAAGTTTGTTGTTTGCCTTTGCTCGGATCTTCAAAAGTTGATTCTACCCATTGACTCACATATTCATATAGTTGCGTAATATAAGGTTCACAGCCATATCGATCGATAATATCACCCATAAGCCCATCGTATTTACTGACCGCACCATGACTTACCGTCATAATTAGGTTTCCCGGGCACGGCACTTCAACTTCCTCTCCGGTGAAACTATCACGGGTTTTCCCGGTAATAGTCATGCATTTTCCGCTAATGGGCACTCGCCGGTATTTAGCACCACATTTGGTGCAACGCACCTTTTGTTGTCCAAAGGCTCTCAGATTACCACGCATATCACGAATCAAGTGCGTATCAATTAGTTTAGCCGATTGCTTGCGATTATTAACGGCAAATAAGGTTTCTCCCAAAGCGAATTGCCCCATAGTTTTCTGCCTCATACTGAGATTGAGGTCTTTATCATTATACGGATTCCATTCTGGACCCACATTACAATCTTCGGTATCATGGGTAAACCCAAATCCCTCACTTTCCCCGGGAGTTCCGAGTCGTAATTCTGCAATTTCGATTCCTGTTTTCAAGGCTTCTTTCGGGCTGGGAAGATCTGTCCAAGTAAGGTCATAAAACTCTTTGGTGTATTTCCAACTGGTATCTACATTGAGAGCCTCTTTATCAATTTCCGAAGCGTTAATTCCCATTGTAAGAATTAAAGGAGCATCCATTTGACCACCTCGACTTCGAGGCAAGAACTTTTTGCTAAAGTTGAGTAATCCTTCGGTCAGCATAATAATAGCATCGATATCACCATCACAATTACGGCGTTTGGCCGCATGATAAAACGGATGTCCATAGTGACCCTTGACATCACAGAACCCGATAATACGAGCCAAGATAGCCCCGGAAGTGTGTGGAGCGATGCCCATAATCAACTGACCTTGTAAATCTTCCGGCGTTGCCACATTATAATAAGGCTTCATACCATATAGTTTTACCAAAAGGTCATCCGTAAATTGACAAACCCGAATTAGATCTTCCACACAATTTTGAGGAATAACGACATCTTGGGTAAAAATCTCACAAGTGTCATTTTCAGAATCTACTAAATATCCCAATTGACGAGCCTTGTCTACCGACAATCCGATTTCTTTGGGTCTAAAGTGCGTCATCGTAATATCTACCATATCAAATCGAATAGTTCCATCACGAAACACCGAAACCTCGTGTTTGCTTCGCAGAATCCCTTTTTCCATAGGTTCGGTAATGCCTTCAGAGTTCTTTACGGTTTCTACACCCTTTACTTTCGGCGGAGTAGTTACCTCACAGTTGGCTAATGCCGATTCCCAAATCTGATTCATGTCTACCGATCGCCACTTCTTTTCGTGATAATTGGTAGCCACCGGGTCGCCATGTTGAAGACAATAACTTAGATGGGTTTCTTGCTTACACTTGGGACAAAATCGGGAAGAAATTCCTACCTTTTCATCTTTAGGTGCTGCGGTATTAATCAACTTGGTGTTCCCACCGCTTTTGCCAATAGGGAACAAACAATGAGCCCGACTTGGTTTCATGTCACGCATTTTACTGCCTTCGGGTTTACCCATACGAGCCCCAATACGATAAGTAGTGCGTGGACGAATTTCAATTCCTGCTAATCTACTAAGATAAGATAAACTTTCTTCCTCTTCTTTAGGAAGAGATAGATTTCCCAACATATGCAAAATCAGAGAATTCTCCGCACCCCACAGATTATTCTCCGAATCGATATTTATGTTAGCCCGATAAATTAACTGCTTATCACCATTATATTGTAATTTTTGTGCACAAATCGAAGGATGACAATTACTCAATAGTTGATAAATCTCTTCTGAAGAAAGATCTTGCCATCCTGCCGCCACATATTCCGGATTTAGTGGAACTCCATATATCTTACTTTGTTGCACCGACTCAATAAAATCTCTGGGGAAAGATATACCCTGTTCGGCTAACACCTCACGGTGCCACTCGGGAACATAAGGTGACTTCATAAGCGGGTGGTTATTTTCTAAAAACTCGCCTACGGGAACTAAGAGTTCTCCTAAATCCCATACTTGACGAATGTTGTATTCTTGGTCATTAGGCATCGCCAAAACGATTTCATTGGGGTCTTGCACCCGATGGGCAGAACCATCTAACCATTCGACATATGGGCCTTGAATCGTATCACATGGCGTTACTACGGTGCCTTTGCCCGGACGCTCATACTTCATTTGAGTTCCGATCGAGACAAACCCGCTGGTAGCCTTCATGGTAGCGGGATGACACGCCGTAGTCGCCAATCCTGCCAATCGGCTACGACCATATCGGAGTCTAAATCCACCTTCGGCCATCGGCATACTAAAAATTGGTCGTCCTGCCAACACTTCGGCCATATATTTGGGATTCGGTTTGATTTCGGCGGCTCCTTTGTTAGTTTTCAAGAATTGGTTTAGCCAATCCCACCCATCCAATTGTAATTGGTCTACATATTTGAGGATTTTAGGGGCTTTGAGCACCAAACCTTCGCACATAACTAACAGAGCACCCTCTCTAACCTTGTTATCTTTTACTCGGGCCAAATCACGCTGTCCGGTAACTTCCGTTCCTACGCCTTCACCATCCACGAAAATAGGGCAGTTGCCTGCCAAGATCTCTAATTCAGGATTAGAGGGTCGGTATTGTAGACCTCGATAAATGCTGACTTCTTCTTTATATCGTTCTACTTCTTCATAGGTGGCAACGGCCACCCCTAAATCAAAATCACGACGAAGGATATCCGCAATCAAAACTGATAGGGCTTGTCCAGTGCCCCCGGCACTCCGAATCGGTCCTGCATAATTAACGGCTAAGCAAGAGGTTCCATCTTGATTAGTAATTACTCGGCAACTCACCACACCTTCCAGCGGGGCTACCAAAATGCCTTCGGTCAATACGGCCAACCCTGCACAAATGCCGTGATACATACATAGGGCTTGTCGGACACGATCTCCGGATTTAGAACTGCTTTGGAACTCCTGCAAAGTTTCTTGGATAGTATTACTTAACACTTGTGGCCCATAGGCTAAAATATACCCGGCTCCGCCACAGTCATCACAACTCATAAAGCCTCGTCCACGCTTGATTTCTCCCGTTCCTGTGCAAACCTCACAATTATTTTTAATACCATAAAGATATGATTCTGCACAGACAATGCGAGCAATATCCAAAGCCATTAGTTCACGATTACCATCGTATTTTTCGTTGAGTTCTCTAATTTGGGCGGCTGTGTTACGGTCATGCAAAAACTTCAACAATTTTTGAGTTCGTTCTGCAAGGTCAGTTGCCATTGGAATCTCGATCTCTAATTGCGGGTCATAACCTTGCGATTTGGCTTGATTGACCATATCATAGGCTTGATAACAAGCCTCATGTAGTTTTTGACGATATTCCTCTTCGGAAATACGCTTCGCAACCATATGACGATATTATCGTCATCACCTTAATATATTTTTCAGAGCAGGTGGGCTCCAATCAAAATAGAAGTGCCTGCTACTTTAGCACCCACGAATTGTTTGGTATTTAATTTTTCTGCCAATCGTAGCCCAATTAAAACGGCGTCAATGGCTAAGACCAAAGCAATGTCTTCTGGAATACCCAAAATAGTTTTGTGGCCTTGAGTTTCGATATCTTCTGAAAGGGACATAGTGAACCATAGGGGGTTTAACTATATATAGATATGCAAAAGTAGATATAGTTGCAAAGCCCAATGCTTGTTATGGCTAAACCAAATAGAACCAATAATGATTGGCTTATGCAACGCACAGGACTACTCATCGTTTACGCATGGGTTCTCCTCGCCGTAGGTTTCTTCGGCCTCACGGCATGGGATATGAAATACTTGGATAACTCGGAACAATATGTTTCTATTTTGGCTATTATTGGTGGTCCAGCCTTGCTTATCGTCACCAAGATCTTGGAAACTTGGAATCAAGAAAAGGGTGCTCAACTGCAAGATTATGAATCACAGGCCAGTCACGAAAGAGATATGGACGCTATTCGTGTTCGTCACGCTGCCGACATGGAACGCAACCCACACCAAGAATATCATGCCGAACAAGCGGCTACTGATGGGGTTCAAAACACCCGTATAGACACCATGGAAGAACAATTAGCCGAAGCGGTTGCAGAAATTGTGATGCTGCGTGAAGAATTATCCAAATCTAATAAGAAGTGATAACTATGGGATGGCGTGAACAACGAGCCGTATTACGAGATAAAACTCCTTGCGATACGCAAGAACCCAATCAAAACATTAAAACCATGGCTCAAAGAATTGATCTTAATACCCTTACTAAATCACGATTGATTGAACTCTGTGAAGCCCGAGGATTGTCTACCAGCGGCACTAAAGCAGAATTAGTAACTCGATTATCATGAGGTGGTTACTTGGGATACTCGGGCACGGATGTTTGCGTAGATTGGCAATATAAACCCCGTATGAGATATGACACCATAATGAAAACGCTTCATGAAGAGTTTGAAATAGTAAATAAAAACTATTTTGATAATCAAAAAGATGGAGTAGTTCTTACTTATTTTCCTTATTTAACTGACTCGGAGTTAGAAACCTTGTCGAATTGGATTTGGAATTTTTCTGATATTGTTAATTGGTATCGCAACACATATGAACGAGATATTATTATAAACACTTATTTGGGAGATACCCAAATCTCTTATCCCTATATGCCTGGAGAGTGGAATGACAAATTGTCTTATCGAGAAAAGGCCGCTTTTACAAAGGCTTTTCAACAGGCTATGTTGCAATGGCGAGCATCACTTCCCCGATCAGAACGCTCTTTAGTGGATAAACTAATAAGAAAGGGATTTGATGTTTTTGAACCCAAAAATTTACTACTTTTAAACCTTATATCAAAAGGGTCTGGCCCCGCATTAGGTTTTGCTAACAAAAATCAAGTTTGGTTCCAAGCAATGTATCGGGATGATATAGATTAAATCACTCAGTCATCTCTGCTACACGGTCGCTAAGCAGCAAGAGTGCTGATGCCCATAGACCCACGAAGATACCGAGGTTCTCGTCGTGTGCAAAGTAGACAGCGATGCTTCCTAAGATAGAAGCGAGGCTTGCTCCAAGACCAATCTTTTTCCAATTCATTCCATTTCACCTCCGTTTACATGGTTTACAATCATTTGAATTAACTCTGCCTTACGAGGACGACCTGTAATATCTACCCCCAATTCCTTTAGGCGTTCACGGAGTCCGGCTACGGTTAGGTCTTCAAGATCTTCAATGGCTACATCAAGGTCGGCCTTAGCCTCTTCTAAGGCTTCGGAAATAACTTCAGTAACTCCTGAAAGGTCGCCATCTTCTACGGCTTCTGCTACCTCTTCTGCAGTATCTTCAAGGCGTTCTACGGCATCTTCCACAAGGTCTTCTACCTTGTCTTCCCATTCGTCAGGAACATCCAAGCCAGTAGCATCTTCTAATTGGTCAATAGCATCTTGAATCTCTTCAGAGAGGGTTTCTACTACTTTACCACGATTGGCTTGCCACCAATGAGTAAGATATCCAGCGGCGGCACCGCCAAGTCCAATCAATGCGTCTACTACCATAGGGTCTAAAGTTGTCATAATAATCACTTCTGTGACGACCTATATATACCTTTGGAGATAAGATATAAATACAATTGAAGAATCATATTTTTTATGCAATGTCCTTGTGGAATCTCTTTGGGATCTACCTCAGATTTTGTAGAAGAGGATTACTGTAGTTATTATTGTCGTCGGTTTTATTCCGAAGGATTGCAAAAAGTTCCTCTTTCAGATTATAAAAAACATAAAAACCAATGGAAATATCCTCTTATCTCTCACAATTGTGATTGGTGTGGCAATCCTAAAGATCTCCGATATTCTGATTCTTCCGGTGCTAACGGTAATGGTTCTGGAAGATTTTGTTCTCGGGAATGTTTCTATACTATGCACCGAGAAGGCCGTCGTAAAACTAAAGTTAGATACACGCTTTTGAGAATCCTTAGTCAGCGAGGAAGACTTCATCGTGATGCTATCACTTATTTATTTTCTCGTCATGAACCTCGACACGGCAGAACCCTAAATCAAGTAGTTTCCCTGTTGTCTATTATGGTTCGACGAGGAATAGTAACCAAACATTCTAACAATGATTATGAATTAGTAGACTCTCGACCTATTGGACAATTAGCCGCAATCTAAAGTTATATATAGGTAATCGCACCACTATAATTTGGTGTCTTTGGCTCCGAGGCTCATCGAACCTCTGGGGAAAGGGAGCCATTGCCTTCGGTGTGTGGGCTTAGACCGTTAGTTCGGTCCACCGAGGGCGGCACCACCTATTCAATATACAAGGGATTGATTTCAAATCTCCAAAAGATATTTTTGTTTAACCAATACGATTCCATATCAGGATCGTCTTCAGACCAATCACCTTGATAATCAAATTCAAAATCTGCTAACTTTAAGGCTTTAGGCAAGGCAGTTAGATTCCATTTCTTTAATTCTTTTAGAAACAAATTATAAGCCATAGCAAAAAATTTTTTCGACGAATCGAGATTCCTCTCGGGAGACATCGCATCATGGTCATCGTAATATTCTTTGCTCCATTTTTTAACTACGGCAATCCAATCATTTCCGTTTTTTAGAACAGCACTATAACCCCATTCATAATCTTCAAAAGGAGTTATTTCTCCTTCCGGGTTATATGACATAGTTAATTCTCCTAATACGGCTTTTTTATATTGGCCTCCAAATCCTCGATCTTGGAGATATTGTTGTAAACCTTTCGGCAAAAAACACCAAACATCATCGTTAATCATCATTGATATCCCTCAACTCATCAACATTGATTTGGATTTCATAATCTGCCCACCGATAAGTCATTTTTTCATATTCCTCAATGAACTTCTCTATTACTTCTTCATCTTGACCGCCATATAATTTTAATACTCGGATTTCTGAAGGATCAATTTCCAAATCGAATTCATATAAAATCTCATTAATTTCGTATTTTACAGAACTTATAAACTGTTCCAATTGTTTTTCGGCTTGGTTGTAATATTTATCAGACAAAACGGAAACCTTAAATTGTGGATTCCGTCTGCTCGTCGGTGATGGTGCTTCGGATCTACTACTATCCCAATCGACATAATCTAAACCATATAAAATTTCGTCCCACATTTCTTTGGCATCTTGGGCGATGTCAAATGAACAATCCCAATTCCAATCACTCGGATAATCTTCGGGACCATAACTTACTCCAGCCAAATGAATTTGATTAGACCCTATTAATCCCAATGAGGACAATACCTCTCGGGCTTGCTTCCATTTTTTAGTGTCAGCAAAAGGAGGGTTTCCTTTGGGACTCCAATTAATCATGGGATTCTCCTCCAAACAAGACACTTAATGAGCCCCAAGATGTTGGATCCCAACGCAATGGTTTACTCCACCCCGGTGACAAACTCATTTCAAAAATTACTACTCTTTCGTCTTCCGATGCCGACAAGGTATTCCTGGCAATAGCATCATTATTATGATAAATAGTTATGTAGGTGGAAAAATTATCAGCAAAAAAATCATACCAATCTGATAATTTGAATTGATAATAATGATACAAATAGTGAAGATTATCTCTATCGCTTATGGCTTCATAATGGGCTTCCCAAATTATTGCGGGCAAATCGGCTTTACCTTTACCCTCGATGTCTTCTGATAGCAAATATGCCTTTCTAAAGGCATCTCTAAAAGTAATTGATAAATCTACCGGCAAATCCATATCTAAACTTTTGATTTGGGTAATCCAACCCTCTTCGCTTATTTTCATAACATATTTTCCCTGTAACCCAGACTGCATTACTTGTTTGACCCATAAGTTTTTATTAAACCATTCCGGAAGTTGAGAAAAATTAATCACAGCACCACCTCCATAAAACAATAAACATCGCTTGCATCATGAATTTTATTGTAATAATATCGATCTTCCCATATTTCCATAGTAGTTATCCTTTTTGATTTTAACCAAGTGGGTAGTTCGTGATCAAAATCTCTGGTAGGATCTATTTGAATGAATTGAATATTATTCCTTTGCAAAGAAATTTGTCGCCAAATATGTTCAGTATCTATAATTTTTTGCAACATACTTATGGAGGTTGAATTATCGCCTTTCGCTTTTTGGAAGTGTTTTATGTTGTTCTTGGTTTTCTCTCTTGATTCTTTACTTTCTAAATCCATAGTCTTCCATATGTCTTTCTTAGATGAATAAACTCCCACAGGTTCTTGATAGAATTTTATTGGATTGGTGATGTTTTCCCAATCAATATCTGTATAATCCAAGTTTCTTCCGATAAATACAAACCATACCGTCTGGACAAACGGTTGATTAATCATGTCGAATGGTTCCCCATTCGACTATATATAATTACCCGATCTTGAATTGTTTCAATCGATTCCACAACGAATCGTTAGATTGGTCTAAATGAGTTTCACAATAATAGTAATTGGTCCAATCACTAAATCCTTTACTTCGATCATATTTGATAAATCCCATCGGACTTAATCTTGATTCCCAATGGGCTGCTTCTCCACATACTTCGCATAATTTATTAGTGATTTCTTTCGGCAATATAATCCCGACTTCTAATCCCTGTTACAACTATAAATAGTTTGTGGCTTGATGCATCACTCATTGTTAAGAGAATATCTCAAGGTCACCGTTTTAGGACCGGCAGAAGGATAAGTAGTCAATCCCGATCGTCTCATAAACATAACTTGAAATCTTCCTTGTGCTCTCTTGCCCCCGGCAGCACTAATGGCTCTTTTCAAAACCCAATTACCTTTAGTTCCCAAAGAATCATCAACACCCATATTGATTTTATCCATGCGGTCATCCATATGAATATCATAGCGTTCCAAAAGATTTTCTAACTCTGTGATTTTGAAGTTTCCTGTGCGTCCGGAAGCAGTAGCGGCGGCGGCTACTTTAGCATTAGTTCCAAATAAGGCTACTAACGCCGCATTGGTAATCGTAGCCGTTTCCAATTCTTTCTTCAGTAAATCCATAATTGGTTTTTTGTATTTTGCAATTAGACTTTGCGGATCTAAAGTTGATTCAAAAGAATCGAAATCCACTTGCCACCAAATATCCGCATAAGCGGGATCTGCTTTTGTAGCCGAGGCTTTGGGTCCCATCTGCGTATCGTGGCCTTGCACCGTATCTCCCAATCCCAACAAATATCCATAGGTAACCACCGAATAATCGGATACCCATACAAAGTTAGGTTCCCAGCGTTTTGTAATTGGATTTTTCTTTAGAATCGGATAATATTTACCCCCATATCCGAATCGTTGATATCGCATTTTCTTAACCGAAGTATGCAGATTTTTGGCGGCTTGGGTGGCAGATTCACCATCCATCATACGCCTGAGAAACTTATCCCGCAATTCTTTAGGAGGTAATACCATGCGATACTGTCCCCCGGGAACTTTCTTGATTTTAATTCCCACCGATTGAAAATAATTCTTGAGGGTGCGTGAAGTGGTCTTAGCACGACGGGCGGCGGCAGACAATCCCAAGTCTTGTTGATCCATTAGCCTTTGGGCTACTCGACAACGGCGAATAGTCTCCGGCTTCATAGTTGTCACTTGCATCACCATCTATTTATAGTTTCACAAATCATACAACATAATTCTACCATCTACAATATCCATGACTCCCATATCAATTAATTTGGTTTTCATATCATCGCTTAACGACAATCCTAAATCCGACATACGCTTTTTAGCCTCTAACAAATTATCATATTGTCCACTATCGGAATTACGCACCAAAGCCGCATACAATTGTTGCACTTTGCCATCAGCCTCCATGAGATCCACATTAAGAGGAATGTTCTCAATAAGGGTTTTCAGCGAGGTATTAAACAAGGTTTTGGCTTGATAAAGATGATTAGAATTAACTACGGAATCTCCATTCAATCGGGCTAAGCCTTTACACAAGTTAATGAATTGTTGGAACTTACGATTTTCTCGTTCTGCTCGTTGAAGAAATACCTTTTTGAACTCTTCGGATTCTTCTACGGAACTAAACTCTTGCCAAATAAAATCTTCAATAACATCCATATCCGGATTTAGACGACTTACATAACGAAGATATTCCTTAAAGAACCGTCGCCACATTTTCAATTCGGCTTTGGCTTGCGGGGTCTCAAACTTGCCAGTCATGTTGTCCATAATCTTTCTTTTTACGAATTTGTCGGCATTATCATCACCATAAGTCAAACTCATTTGAGCAAAGATTAAAGTCATACGGCTAATCATTTGGAAGGTATATTCTTTAAAGACATCCAACATCGCCAACTTATCCATTTTATCAGAATAGGATTTATCAGGATTGCCCCAAAAACTCATATTTAGACAAGCATCACGCTGCACATCGATTTGACCTTTCTGCATGGTATAATAGCCATTAGCCAACATATTCATAAGTTCACCAAAGACATCAGAACCCCATGTTTGAAACTCCGAGACAGCGATACGCTCATTATTCATTTTACCAATTAACCCCAATTCTACGGAGTTAAGATCTTCGCCACTCATGGCTCCAAACAATCCTGGAATTGTGCATAGTTTTCCTGTCGAGGCTACTCCTGTGGGCACAAGGGGTTGCATAATGTTTTCGATTAGGTGGTCTTTGCCTTCACCCATGCTGGTAATCACCGCAATATGAATCATATCCGTTTTCTTAAACGGGCTTAAACAATTCAATAACACGGCTTGCTTAATGCTATCCGCCGCATAAACATGACGCCAAAGAGTTTTATCATCCATCATCAATTTGAGTGGACTTACCTTCTTTTCTTGACATACTGCCAAGAACTTTTGAAACTGTTCTGTCGTCAGTTGGCTTTGCTTATCGTCATTCTGTGGTTCTATCTTTTCGACTACAAACACCTTTTCTCCTTGATGGAGTTGGTAACTCCCGAAAATTTGGATTTGATTACCATTACGCTGTGAATCAGTCAAAAGGCTGAGAGCCGTCGTCAAATCAGCAGGAGGCATACCCCCGGGAATGAGAGTAACTCCATTGTGAGCCATACATTTGACGGCATTACTACCATCGCTAACGACAAAGTGAATAGCAATCTTCTCATAGGGGTCTAACAACGATCGAGTTGGTTTAGAACCTTTCCGAGATTTCACCAACGGTAAGTCTTCAATCTTGATACAGATTCCCGAACCCTTTCGAGGTCGAGAACTAATCTTAGACTGATAAACTTCGGCTACCGTAGCATCATAGTCCGTAAAGGAGTTTACACAGGATTCGACGAATTGAATCAATTCCGAGTCCATAGTAATCCCTCATACCATCACCTATTTCTATTTTTCAAGTGTCCGCCTCAAACCTGTGGGCCGCAGACAGGTGTTCGGTGGTGAAACCAAACTCCCATCAGTTCAAATTATCCCTTGCGTAGTGTAGTGGCACTTTTTAAACCGAGTTGCCTTACGGCACACGGAGGGTCAAGGGTTTTGACCGCAACCCCTAAAGGCTGCGTGGTGGAACTTGAACCATAGATCTCAAGTCATTCCCAAGACGGCTAAGCCGCCTGAGTCCTTAAGATTGGCGAGGACGATTTCACTCGTCGTCGGAAACCACTTGGTCAGCAGGGACTTCGGGGAGTTCATCACGGGTGATGCTACCACGAGGTAGTGCGTTGAAGGTGTTGAAGGTGCGTCCGGGGTTCTTCTTGGACTCTTCCTTTTGGCGAAGGAAATCAATCTTCACAGGAAGGTGGTATACCTTCTTGCCATCGTCACCTTCGGTGATAATGTCGTTGTTGTTGATGAAACGCTCAAAGTCGTTTCGCTCGTAGCCACCAAGATAGACCTTTTCACGGCGTCCGTTCTCAAGGTTTACCATGCGAAGACAGTAGTTCTCACCGTTGAGGTCAGAATCAACCTTGTTAAAGGATACCAAAGCGTAGTTGCGATAGATTTCACCAAAGTTTGGCTTAATCGTATCATACCGGGTCTGAGGACCACGGTTGCTACTGCTCGTTGCTGGTCGGCTGGCAGTTAGTTCGTCCATAAATGCTGCAATATCATCTGCGTTGTTACTCATTTTTTTTCACTTCCTATTTTTTTTGTTATCCCGTTTTGTTTCTTGTCGGGAGTAATAGATAGTGTCTGCCACCACCCTTATATACCTTCTGAGTTTGTCAAATAAAGCAAAATATTATATAGTAGTGCGAAGTAATTATACCTATGGGTAGCCCTGCATTTCTTGATATAACTACTGGAAAAGTGTCTACTTCGGGCACACATCCTGTGGTATTTATTGAAGATGGGTGGACTTCAGTTATTTGCGATCTTCGAGAATGGATGATTAAAGACCCTCGTGATGCCGTGCCCCCGGCATTTATTACCCACAATAATCTTAAACTTGATTTCTTAGGCGACCAAAAGGATGCTGAAAAATGGGCGAATCGTTTTGAAGACGCTTTAGATAATATCGGTTGTAATTATTTCTCTGTTTCGCAATCCGGAAATATGTTATCAGTAATACTACATCCTTCAGCCACACCTTGTTCGGCTACTCAAGTTATGCTCACCAGCGGAGGAGATGCTGCGGCTCGTAACACCTGTTATGGTGATATCATGGGTGGTAAGCGTATTGAAGGTGGCGATTGGAATGAAAAACAAAAAGGCGGCGGCGGAGTCGGCGGTGGTAGCGGAGGACCTCCTTCACCATCACCTCCCAGTTTAGGTGGTTCCTCGGGTGGACAAGGTTCAGGATCTGGTAGCGGAAGTGGTTCTGGTCAAGGACAAGGTTCCGGCTCAGGATCTGGTCAAGGAGATAGTGGACAAGGTTCAGGATCTGGTAGCGGAAGTGATTCAGGCTCTGGTGATTGTGGTTCTTGCGGTGGTTCCGGAATGAGTGGTGGTCAAGGGCAAGGCTCGGGTCAAGGAGATTCTGGAGATGGAGATGGTGGACAAGGAGGTTCCGATGGAGATGGCTCTGATGGAAGTGGACAAGGAGATGAATCCGGTAGTGGACAAAGTCCCGGAGACCAAGAAGGAGTCTGTGGTGATTGCGGTGGCACAGGAGAAGAAACTCCTGTTAATGCGGCTCCCGAAGACCAAACCATGAGTGATGTTCAAGAAAAAGCGGCTCAACAAGCCCAAAAGGATTTCGATGCTCAACAAGAAGAGCGTAGTGAAAAGTGTCAGGCTGCGGCTGATGAAGCCGAACAACAAGCCGATGCTGGTAATCCTCAAGAGGCTACTGATGCTGCTTGCGATGCCAAAGAATGTGGTAACCCCAATTCACAAAAGGATAAAGATAACATGGCTCGTGCAGAAGAGGCTGCTAAGCAGGCTATCGATGACGCTGAAGATAATGGATCTCTATCTTCCGACCAAGCCCAAGAACTTCGTGACCAATTATCAGATTCTGAACCCAGCAATCAATCTGAGGCTCAAAAGATGTCTTCGGAAGCACGACAAATGGCTCAAGATGCTCAAATGAATCAAGATCCAGAAGGTTTGAAAGAGGCTGCGGATAAACTTCACGAGGCTGCGGACGAAGCCAACAACAGTTCTGATAATGCCTCTGTTTCTCAAGCCGCACAAGATGTAGCCGATATTGCTGGTAACATGGGTGAAGAAGATATCCAAGATGACTTACAAGAACTTGCTGATGAATTATCTCAAAAATCTGGAGAACGCAAGTGGGGAATCAAAGAAGAAGATTCCGGAGATTTTTTGACTGATGAACATGGTAAACCTCTTGAGTTCGATTCTCAAGAAGAAGCCCAAGAAATGATTGATGACTCTGGAGAAGAGGGTCTAACTTGTGAACCCCTACCCAATCGATTAGATACGGCTTTTAACGAGGCCAACGATGATGGTAGCATGGATCCTAACGACCCCGAAACTCGTAATGAGTTCGACGAACAATATGATAAAACTATGGATGAATTGGCAGAAGGCCAAATCTGCACCGTCATTAATTTAGATGGGGTATTTACTTCTGCTCATGAAGTCTATGAGGAATTATTAAATTATGTTTACTTGTTTAATCCTATGCTTCACGGCATGATGTCTCAAGCCAAACAAGTTCCTGTCAAAATTGCTGTGCAACGAGAAAGAAACCCTATTCACTTAGAAGTTTTGAATCTTGAAGATCAAGATGAAGACCAAATCAAAAACCTTATTGATAATTATCTTGACAATGAGGACTATACCGATATTTCTATTCACTCTATGGACCAAGGAGATACCAAAAATGGTAATCCTGATGGATGGCTACCTAAGTGGGCGGCTCTAACATGGAGTCTTCCCGGAACTTTAGCAGATTCCTTTGGTATCAACTCTCAAGTCCGAATTATTGAAGAATTTGGAGATTGGGTCAAGGTGCGACCTCTTGGAAATCTTTCTGGATATATGGCCCTCCTAAAATCTAACTTAGACTGTTATGCTGAACCTCCTGCCGAACCCGGCGAAATGGAAGACTTATTAGATCTTCCTTCTATGCCTACTACAACTGAAGAACTCAAGAAGATTTTGGAAGATGCTCGTTTAAAGAAACAACGCAAGATGCGACAAACCCAAGAAGTATCTTCTGATGCTATGGTAGATTGGCGAGTCAATGTTCTTACGGGAGAGCGAAAGTCGTTTACCAAAGACCAATTATTAGCCGGTGAAGGTGGTAGAGGATGGGTATCTATCAGCATGATAGATGGTGTTTATTCCGATCTTATTGGACTCTGCGAACTTTTGGACCTCAATAACATTAGTTATACGGTAGTATCACAAACGGTTGGACCTACTAAAATTCAAACTGATGCGGCTGGACTGAGCATGGCAACCAAATTAGGAAAACCCCTAACTATTAGAAATGACACGGTGGGATATCTATGACCTGGAAACAAGAATTTAATCGCTTTAGTGCCGATGCACTTAAAGAAATGAAGACCTATTCTGATAACACTAACGAAGAACGAGAATGGATGTGTTATGTTTATTTAGATGACGATGGACAATATCAATTAGGACTTCCTGATTACGGTGGCGAATCGGCTATCAAGGTTAGCCCTCAATCTAAAATGGCACAAGATCGACTTCGTAAAGGACTTCATAATAAGAAATGGACTATTCACGGTCACCCTCTCAAAGATGGTAAGATTTATACCGGTCGTCAGTATTTCTCTTCCACAGATATTTGCCGAGAATATGTCACGGCTCGTGATAACAACGAATACACCGTGCAGTTTTTGGTTTACCCTCACCAACAAATCCAAAAAGATAGTAATGGACGGCCTACGGGTCGCCATGTAATTCACAACCGTGTGCGAACTTTGGTCTTTCCTAATACTCAAACCATTGTGGCAGCCATGAAAGAATCTAACCCGGGCGTAGACCCTTATGCCATTACCCCGGAATCCGGGCAAAACCGTAATGCTCCCGATGGTCGTTTAGTCAATGATGCGGGAGTCAATTGGTTTGCGTTCCAAGAAACCTTAGGTAAATATAATTGCATGGGAATTATGGATCTTGAAGGTCCTGCTTACGGTGCCGAAGGATTTAGTTCCCAAACTCTTAACTTGATTAATATGGGTGGCTTCACTACTATTGCTTTAGCCGGATTAGGTCTTTGGTGGGCTAACCGAAATAAGAAAAAGATTATTGAAGTTATTGACGATATTAAATCATAGGTGTAGTTCATGAAATGGACCGATTTAGGAACTTGTTTAGGCATGGGATACTCTGGTATCGTGTTTAAACATCGTTACGAACCTAATAAAGTCATTAAATTGTTGCCAAGTCTTAATCGTCCTAATTCTCTACAAATTTTAGAAGATTTAAAATTTCGAGTGGCTGATGACTCACTTTTAGAGTGCGAGCGAGAAGAACCTGAAGAATATCTGTGGATGTATTGTTCTTCGTGGGCCACTTATCAGATGTGGGCTAAAGTTATGCAAGATCGGGAGGCACCTAAATGGTTGCCTAAGATTTATCAAGTCGGTAGCACTCAAGTCTCGGGACGCTTGGTAGAAGAATTATTAAATCGTCCTTCAGTTGCCCAATACAAAAACGAGTTTTATTCTGATTTAGATTATTTGGCTGAATGTTCTATACAAGAAAATGAGCCGGTTAGTTTTTATTATGTAGTTATGGAATATCTTCCCCGTGATGCCAAGCCTATTTATTCCGAACAATCTCAACGCCGACGGCAAAAGATTATTAACACTTATTTTATCAATAAAGGTATGGTAGTTCGAGATATTGTAGATAATCGAGATAATTATCGGGCTCGTAATAACGGCACTACAGTTTTCTTCGATCCTTTGGCGTGTCCATTACCGACAATTCAAGATTATGAAAACCAAGATACTTGGTCGGCTATTACTTTTGATAATCTTTTTGTAGAATTAAATCCTGTCGTGCAAGGTTCTCGATCTTATCAAAATTGGATTTCTGATAATCTCTTTGGTAAAATTGCTTTTGGTCAAAAGAAAACTCCTGCTATCGAGTTTTGGTATGAGGCTATTAAATCTGGTGACTATTTCAACGACCCAACTTTTAGATCTGAACAACCTTCTTTAGATGATTATACTCCTTATGAAATTATGAATTCAGGAGTTGTTACCGGTAATTTCTTGCAGGATGTGTGACCATGTGGGGCACATTTATTGATGCTGGAAGTTTAGGTTTTGTTTTTAGTTCAGAAGAACCGGACCAAGTTATCAAAGTTATGAGTATTGACTATTCTTACAATCCCGATTTTGTAATCAATGTTATGCAGTATCGTTTGTTTCAACAACTTAAGAAAGACCAAAAACAAGGTGAGTTTACGCCAGGACTTCCTGAGATCGATTATTTGTTTACAATTGAAATGACACCTCAATTGATGCAACAAATATGGAGTAACACGGATATAGAGGATAATAAATCTCATTATAATAGGTTTAGAGAAGAAATTCCTTATGGTAGTCAAGTTGCGATAGTTCTTATGGAAAAATTGGCTGTCCCTACGGAAGATGTAGGTCGTAAAGGATTATCCGCTATGTTACGCTATTTAGTATCTAAAGGATGGATCGCCCGAGACTTACGAGTTACCAATAAAGGTTTAAATCCGGCTGGCGATGTTATTTGGTTTGACCCGATGGTAGCACCATTAAGTCCACGAACTAAACAAGATTTTACTGTGTGGGAAGAATGGTTTGACGAATCCATAGAAAATTACCAAGAAGCCATTGCTAATAAAGGATATTTTACTCATGAACATGATTTTGGTTTGTTTTATTCCGAATCAGAAAACTATTGGTTACGAGGTGGGTGTGGTCAAGCCGCCCAAGCCATCTCTGAACAATTAACGGCTCAGGGAATCCCCCACCATTTTGAAATTGGTTTGGCTTATTTAGATGACGATAAGTTTGTGGGTAACCATATTATTGTGGTAGCCGATAACCAAGACATAGATTATTATGGGGTTGGTGGTGCTCGACAACGATGGAAAGAAATGATTGTTAAAGATTACAACTATGAAGACCTTCCGGATTTCCTATTATCTGATTATCTAACTATCGAATGGATTCCTGTCAATTCTGACACAAATTTCCAAGTGCACATTAGAGGAGATTATCTTCCAGCCTCTGGAAACAAAATTACCAGCAAAACATTAGGATTTAAATCTGAGGTGAAGCGATTGAAATCTAAAAAAGTTATCGTTATTAATGTCAAAAATAAAAAAGTAATTGGACTCACCCAATGGAATTATTCTGATGATACCCGAACTTATAAATCAATTCCCATTCCTTCACAACTTAAGGGCAACACCAATCCTGATTTATTCAAAAGGTTTTTTACTGCCATAGCCGTTCCTTCCTATATTTACGATGAAGATTCTGGACGCTTTAACGCTGAATCATACCCTCGTTGTTATCTTTGTGGCTTTCCAGCCAAGATTGAGGTCATGACTGCCGTTGGAATGCGTAACTTTTGTAGCAATAAATGTCGAGGAGAATACGAAGGAGTAGATTATGGTGATTATGATAGTCCTAAATTAGAACATCAATTAACGATTACTAAATATGATCGAGGTTATCTTCCAGATCGATATGAAGGACGAGAATCAAAACTTACTATCGATTGTGCTAACTGCCCACTACATTTAGTAGAAGATATTCCCCAATACACAGATCTTTATTCCGAGTATCGTAGGGGTCAAAACCATACCATTAAAACATGGAACGAAGAAGAGGAAGATTATGATGAAGAACCTTGTATCAATCATGATTTAAGGATTACTCGGTATTTGTCTAACTCTGAAGAGTGGGATGGAACCCGATTAGGAGAAGTTGCTTTTAGATGCAGTAAATGTGGTTATCGAGATATGATTTATGCTGACATTCCCGAAGGATGTAATAACACCGGAAGATCTAAACCATCTCCAAACTTTTATCAAAATAAGTCTTGATAATCATCATAAGAGGCATCGACATTTGCCCAAATATAATCTTCAGGAATTAAGTCTACCTCGCTTTCACTAATATCTTCCCGATTAGCCCAATGAGATTCCCAATCGGCATAAGTCTTCTGCAATCTTCTTTTTTGCAAATCTTCATCGATTACTAATCTAACTACCTTCCATCCGGCTTCTGACAAGGCTTTGGCCTCATTAATAAATCTAACATCATCAATAACAATGTTTTCATGGTGGTTTCCCAAATCGATAACATAATCAATCCAAACCGATGGTCTGATTTCTCGCATCTTCATACCAATTTGTTGTAATAAAGGTCTATCCTTTTCTTCCATGCCAAACAAATCATGAGCAATCTCTTTAACTTTGGCCGCCAAAGAAACTTTATGGTAATCCTGTTGGTCTACCAACCAATTAGCCATCGTGGTTTTCCCTGAGGCCATTCGCCCGGCGATTGCAATCTTCATGTCAAAATATTGTTTCGACCACCTTAATATAACTTTGTTTGTCGTTGCGATTGCATGGCATCATTAAAGTATTCCGGTAAGAACTCCTTTAGAGGTTTGCCACCATCACGCTGAGAGCGAAGATGGTAGTCAAACGACGGATCGATAATATACATCTTACCTTGGTCTTTGGGACTACGGACAATTCTTCCTAACATCTGCGTCAGCATGACACCGGTTTGCATCGTATACCAATCAGGATTATCTTTCAACTTTTTAGCAATCCGCACATCTCCCAAACTGGGGAAAGGTAATTTGGGAATAACCAAGAATCCCACCGAACCGCCATCATAACCTTGGTTGGCATAAGTAGACACCAAAATCTGATTACCTTGCGATTTATTAAAGTTCTCGAAAACCTGATCTCGTTCCGTCGGATTTTTAGAGTGCGTGATAATTCTGTCGGCTACATTGCGGTCTACATCGGCCACAGCCTCTAAAATCTTCTTTTCTAATTCATCTGTATACGGCAAAATCAATCCCTTTTGATTAGGAAATTGATTAGCAATTTCTACAATGCGTTCTGCAGTTTGGCGATAATGTTCTTCTCTTCGTCCTCGACGACTCAAATCTCCACCTTTGAAAGCCGTGAAAATAGGTCGGTTGGTTACCGGGAAACTGCTATACTTAATTTGAATATAACAAGTCTCTGATTTCTTAAGACCCATTTCTTGACAATAAATATCAATGTCGGCAATAGTTCCGCTTAAGAAAATACGATGCTTGCCCAAGCCCAACAATAGTTCTTCCGATCTATCGGTAATATCCATAGGCTTAAAAGATATGAAAATAGGTTCTTCTTCGTCATCATACTGCCAAATGATATTCTCTGGTTCAGTCTTTAGACTTTCAATAAGTCGTTGCAGATAATTTTTCGTGTTGGCCGCCATACGCACCGTTTTCTCATCATATTGTTTCATACGGCCTGAAATTTCTGATACCAAGCGTTCCAAATACATCAACCATACTTTCGAGCCCATAACTTGTCGGTCTTTAGGAGTATCAGTTCTAATGCTACCGATCTTAGGGAATCCCCATGTCATTGGACTTGATACCGGGTGCCAAGTAGTTAAGAGATTTTCTCGCTTCCTTGCCATACCATTTTGATTGGCTTCAGGGGCAGCCATGATTTCATTAAAACTGGGAATATCTAATAGCATTTCCAACTTCTTTACCGAAAGCGTTAAAGCATAATAATCTGCCAAAGTATTGGGTAGAGTATGAGCCTCATCAAAAATAATGAAATCACGAGGCAACAAATACATTCCGCTGGAGTTCATACGCATAAGATAAGAGGTATTACCCACAAAATAACGGTTATGGTGGGCTTTATGCAAGGCTTGATAATACTCACATAGTTTATCTTCTGATACTGACCAATCCACTTGTTGCTTCTTAATTGGTAATTTCATACCACACTTAAATCCAATGGTGCTGCACGGGGCTAAATCTGCTTGAGTAGTTTCTTGCTGTGGACGACCCATCTGATGAGCCTCCCATGCTTTTTGGGCTTCGGCTTCAGAACGACAATTAGCCTCAATGCTAAGCGAACAACCATAATTGCCTTTACCCATCACCGATCTCATAAAGGGCATTTCATCAAGATATTGTTTTTGTAACCCCTTCAGAGGAGTTACCACATAAGCCCGACTATCAAACATTTTGGGAACTACCATCGCCATAGCCGATTTACCAGAGCCTACCGGAGACTCTACCACAATGTTCTTGTATCCTGCTTTCACGGCTTCGGCAATTTCAGGAATTACCTGTTGTTGTTCTTGACGAGGAGTGCCAAATCGTGTATTGGTAAAATAATCTGATATCTCGTATTGTGGTTTCATCATCGGCGTAACTTGAATAGTCTTAAATTCTGTGGATTCGATTTCTTCGGGAAGTTGGTGACCACCGATCTTTCCTAATTGAGTATCATCAAAATCCTTTTGCTGAATAAAATCATCTTCTTCTGCTTCTTCAGTTACATTAACCGGGTTTCCAGAGACCCACATCTGCAAATTAAAATGATTACAAAATTGTTCTAAGTTAGCAATCTTACGACCTCGAATCTCCATTTCTCCACGATAACATTTACGGGATTTATCCCACTTCAAATGATATGTGCCAGCCAAAATATCTCGGTAAGGATAACAATTGCCCCTTACCGTCACAGGAACGAACATATTTACCAATAGGTAGACTACCTTAATATACTTTGCTAACATATAAATAGTTGATCGCCTAAATCATATTTATGGTGTCTATTGAATGGCAAGGATCTAACATTCCACACCCTCAAAAAGCCGATAAGGGTGGCGAAGATACTTGGTTTGTTACCGAAAACTTTGATTATACTGCTGCGGCAGTATTTGATGGCGTTGGTGGTTGGGCCGAATGGGGCGTAGACCCAAGAGAATGGGCGGCATCTATGGCTACGGAAACTATTAATGCTTTAGACGAAACTTCGGGATTAATTTCTGTTTTGAATCAAGCCTATCAAGAAACCAAATCGATGGTGCCTCACGGTAGTTGCACCGCTTGTGTTGTTAAACATATTGATGGTTCTGATAGTCTTCAATTTGCCAATTTAGGTGATTCGGGATTAGCCGTTTATCGTAAGGGACAAATTCTCTTTGAAACTTTAGAGCAAACAATGGGTTTTAATTTTCCTTATCAATTATCTTCGGAAGAGGGTGAAACTCCTTCAGATGCAGATCGAGGTCATATTCCTCTTAAGCCGGGAGATTATGTAGTCTTGGCTACCGATGGATTATGGGATAACCTCTATCACAAAGAAATCGCCAAGTTGTTAGAACGAGAAAATGATTTATCTGATGCTTTGGCTACGGCGGCGTTTCAGGCTGCTAACGATAACAAGCGTTGGGCACCCTTTGGACAAAAGGCCGTGGTAGAACTTTATGGTGAGCGAACACCCGAAGACCTTGAATATGAGGTATCGCCCAATTTGGTAGAATACTTAGGTGGCAAGTTAGACGATATTACTGTAATTGTGGGCCGGGTTTATTGATGACAGTTCCAGAAGCAGAAAAAACGGCTTATCTCCAAAAGCAAAAAGAACTCGATGATTTGCTTCAACAACAAGTTGTTGCGGCAGGTCCGGGTTATTTCATAAAAGATTATGAATGGATTAATAATTATCATATGCCGGGTTGGAACACTTACAATTTTATTACTTGGATATTTAGGGAACAATGGGTTGAATGGGACGAAACTGATATTGTTACCTCAGCAGGTATCGACGACCAATTGGCAAAAGATCTTACAAAAGCAGGCTTTCCAATCAACAGCCCTTTGATATTTACCCTTGCTGATGGCACGAAACTCAAACTCGAAGCCCTATCTTTTAATTATGAAGAAGGTAAACCGGTGTGGTGGGACCACAATTTGTCTGATGGCGGTTGGAGTCGTCTTCATCCCGGGTGGGATGGGCCGGTCAGGATTATGGTAA
>Ga0129345_1000078_pt1 | contig 30531 bp, 26 predicted proteins | sample CPBDNA_FD_94425 | JGI IMG/M metagenome (GOLD analysis project Ga0129345, IMG submission 94425) | Freshwater to marine salinity gradient microbial communities from Chesapeake Bay, USA - CPBay_Sum_20_0.8_DNA | ecosystem: Environmental > Aquatic > Marine > Coastal | place: USA: Chesapeake Bay...
AGTAGCGCAAAAGGTCATCCTCTTTGCAACACTGCCGCAGGTTGTAGTCAATCCGCCCCCATCCAGCCTTCAGATTGGGGGTGTCTTTATCGAGAATGTTACAGAGTTCGATCTTTCCGTTTTTCATTTCGTCTTTCATTGTGCTTATAGCTTAACCCCGAAACCCCATTCTGTCAACCCCCCACTTTGACAAACTTAACTTGTGAGAAGCGCAACCTCTTCAGCATGACCCACGTTTCAAGGGTCACGATGCAGCCTCTCTTGAGTTCCTTGCCGTCTTTATCCATCAGCACGTATTCAGTTTCGTCGTGCTGTGGGTTGAGGATCTTGTCGTTCTTCATTGTGCTTATAGCTTATATCAAAAACCCCATTCTGTCAACCCCCGCCAAGCGTTTTTCTCACTTTTTTTATGGGTTCGCAATAAATTCCGCGCCAACCCCGGCACCCCCCCTATTTTCGAAAAAATATTTTTGCTAAATACATCATGCGCGGCGGGGGGTGGTTTTTTTAGATCTACCCATAACATTTTTATCAAATAATAATATTAATAATATCAACAAATATAAACAACAATAAAACACACAACAACAACAACAACCAAACAAAACAAAATATAAAAAAAAATATAAACAAAAATATATTAATTTATTTTGCAAGCCGCATTCGGCCCAGTGTAGGCCGACATCCGGCCCAGCGTAAGCCGACATCCGGCCCAGCGTAAGCCGACATCCGGCCCAGCGCAAGCCGACATCCGGCCCAGCGCAAGCCGACATCCGGCCCAGCGCAGCCCCCCCCCTATTAATCAAAAAAAAATAAAAAAATACCGCGCCCCCCTAGGGGCAAAGCCAAAAAAACGCCCCGGGGGTATATTTTTTTAAATGGTGTGCAACGTTATGTAGCGGCAGAAATTGGCGCATTTGTAGCCAGAAAAAGCATGTGGGAAAAATGCAGAATCCTTATAACTTGTATTGATTCGGCGGTATAATACGCGCAATGACTCAACTTGATTTGAATTTTAATGTTGTAAAAAAATGCACAAAATGCAAACAAGACAAAACCGCCGAAGATTTTTGCAAAAATCGGGCATTGTGTAAAGAGTGCCGAAAAGAGTACAACAAGGCTTACCGCAAGCAAAACGCCGAGAAGATAAAAGAGCGGAGAAAGGCTTACTGCGAGCAAAACGCCGAGAAGATAAAAGAGCGGAAAAAGGCTTACTACGAGCAAAACGCTGAGAAAATCAACGAGCGGAAAAAGGCTTACCACAAGCAAAACCGCGAGAAAATCAAAGAACAGAGAAAGGCTTACTACCAGCAAAACCGCGAGAAGGTCAAAGCTTACCAAAAGCAAAACGCCGAGAAGATCAAAGCTTACCGCAAGCAAAACCGCGACAAGATGAGAATTTATGAGAGAAATAAACACAAAACAGATATCAATTTTAAATTAAGGGGTAATTTAAGAAATAGAATGCGCCGCGTCCTCAATGGAAAATCGAAATCTAAAAAGACAATGGATTTAATTGGATGTTCGGCTAACTTTTTAAAAAAACATCTTGAAAATCAATTTCAACCGGGAATGAGTTGGAATAATTATGGAAATCCAAATGGGGATCATAGTGAGTGTTGGCACGTTGATCATATTGTTCCTTGCGCGTCTTTTGATCTCAGCGACCCGAAACAACAACAAAAATGTTTTCATTATACAAATCTTCAACCTCTTTGGGCAAAAGATAATATGAGTAAGGCCGCAAAAATAAATTAACAAATTGGAAAACACAAAGCTTTCCCGCTTTTCTTCGGAGGAGCGGGTTTCTTTTTTTGGGTATTACCATTATATAAGTGTAATATATAGTGCAATATGCCAAGAAACAAAATGTCTGGAAAAGGGACAAAAAATGTGCGCCTGTCAAGGGCTCAGGAAAAAAGAAACACCGAAAAGCTTGTGGGCGAAGATCTTTTGCCGGAAATGTTTTTTCAAAAACCTCCACTTAAAAATCAAATCAAAATCAAAGAGTTAAAGTGGACTGAAAAGCAGCGCGATTTTTTCAAACTTGCACTTGACGATCAAACGCGAGTTATGTTTTTGAGTGGTCCTGCCGGAACTTCCAAAACCATTATGGCCGTTTATGCTGGACTTCGACTGCTCAATCAACAAAAAGTGTCGGATATTATGTATTTGAGATCCGCCGTTGAATCAAGCGAGTCGCGACTTGGATTTTTACCCGGATCGGCAGAAGAAAAACTTGCTTTTTATAATTTACCATTTTTAGATAAACTAGACGAACTCGTTTGCAATGCAAGCGCAGAAAAGCTTGAAAAAGAAGGGCGAATTTCAATGTTTCCTGTTAACTTTGCCAGAGGAATGAACTGGAATGGAAAATTTATCATTCTCGACGAAGCCCAAAACAGTTCTTTTAAAGAAATCGTCACAGTTTTGACCCGACTTAGTCACGGCACAAAATGTTTTGTTCTTGGCGATCCAATGCAAACCGACTTGAGAAATGCCTACGGATCATTCAACGAAGTTTTGAGTGCTTTTTCTGGCGAAGAAAGCCGAGAAAAAGGAATTCATACATTCAAGCTCGACGAAGACGACATTTTAAGAAGTGAAATAGTAAAATTCATAGTTAAAACAATAAACAAACATCAACAATCAAAAATTAATGTGCCAAATTAATATACTAATTTAAAATTTATTATTTAATAATTAAAATTGAAATTCGACACACAATTTTATAAAAAAAGATTCAGCCAAAATTTAAAAGCAAGCGGGGCCTTGATTTTTTGTATTTTTGTTTTACAAACCTTTTTCTGGAGATTCTACCAAGTAGAAGGCGACAGTATGAGTCCCAGCTACGAAAACAAAGAAAATGTTTTTGCTTCTAAATTGTATTATCGAATTTTTGATCCGCAACAATTTGACATAGTTATAATCAAAGTCGGCAACGAATCTATTATAAAAAGAGTAATTGCTGGGCCAGAAAGCGAGCTTGGATCATCAAATGGAGTTTTAACCATAAACGGCACCAATTATAAAGACATTTTTGGTGAAATTTATTTTTACAAAGGCCCACCCAAAAAATTAGAAAAAAATCAATATTATTTGACCGGAGACAATCGCAAACAAACAGAAGACTATATTGTCGAGCGAAAACAAATCGCGGCAAAAGTTGTTTTTTAAAAATTAATTTTTATTCAAAAAAGCAAACTTGCTTCAAATCGGTGGCCAATTGTTTTCTTGTGGAAAAATCACTCAAAGAAGCAATCGAAACAATTTTCAACTCGCCGGACGCAACAAAAACAAAGTGCTTTAAATTTTTGTGTCTTTTTAAAATGGTGCTTTGAAGGTGTTCAACAAATCTTTCAACAAAATATCCGTCTTTTGCCGCGCCAAGATAAAAAATGATACAGTCGCCATCGTCGCGATTGATTTCGTCTTGCTTTTCTGCGAAAAAATCAAGAACAGGAAAAGACAAATCATAATTGACTGCTTTATAATAAAAAAAGTACTCGCCTTCAGAGTAAAAGCAGTTTCCTTGAAAATGATTTATTCTTTGATCAAATTTTATCAATGCTTCCTGCTCGTTGTCTTTTCTTACGCAAAGAAAGTGTTTGGGATTGTTTTCAGCTAAAAAGTCCTGCAAAAAAGCAAATTCTTTTGTTTTTGTTTCAATATCGTTTTTAAGAAAGTTTTTAAATTTCATTTTTTTTATATTTTTATCGTTTGGGGAATAAATGAGCTTTTATTATTGGATATTTATCATTTAGTAAATATCCCGAGCTAAATGCCGCGCTCGTTTTCTTTTACCATGTCAAATGCAAGATTGTTTATTTTATAAGCTGCCGAGCTAACTTTTTCGTCAGGATGCTCGCAAAGCTCAAAGCTTATTTGCAAAATTTGACGAAGAACTTCCTCGTTACACTTATTTTTTTTAATTTTTTTCATTATATTTATAATAATATGTTGTAATTACTATTTATGAATATTTTTTGTCCGAAATGTGGAAAGAAATCTGTTGGAGCAGGTAAATTCTGTTCTTATTGCGGAGCGAGCTTAAAATCAACTGGATTAAACATACAGCCAAAGCCAGCGGCAACACAGACACAAACGCAGGCGAAGTCTTCTTTTACACCTTTCTCAAAACCTTTAACCGATAGGCTTCAGCCGGAATACGACAAAGAAGACGGCATAAACGTTCATTACTTCGATTCTTCTATGATTCAAGGTTTGGAAGTTGAGTACGATGAATCTCCTTCTGTCAGACCTATTACATTCGGAGAAATGAAAAGCTCATTTGTCCCCTCACCAACCAGAGAAAAAAGCACTGAAACACTTTCTAAGGAAGAGTTTATGCAACAATGGAAAAAGGAAGCAGGGAACTCTAAATCCTTAGATGATTAAAAAGAAAAAAACAAGCTTCGAAAATAATATATCAATTATTGACGAAGAACTAAAGAAAAGAAGGCCGAAGTGGAGCTTGCATTCTATAACTTGGATGGATTACGAGGATGTTTGCCAAATTATAAGAATACACATTTATCAAAAATGGGACCAATACGATGAAACAAAACCACTTGAACCTTGGCTAAACAAAATCATATCGAATCAAATTAAAAACATAATACGCAACAATTATTCTAATTATACAAAACCATGCAGTAAATGCGCTGCTTGTATTGGGGAAGATGATTGTTCTTTATACGAAAACCAATCTTTTGAATGTCCACTTCTTAGTCATTGGTTAAAAAAGAGAAAATCCGCTTTTGATGTTAGAATGCCTTTGCCAATAGAAAATCATTCTTTTGAAATTCATTCGATTACAGACGATCAATCAAATCTTTCTGAAAAATTAGAAAACTTCCACGAAAAAGTCAAAGAAATTTTAAAGCCCAATGAATGGAAAGCTTATAAGCTTCTTTATGTGGATGGAAAAAGCGAAGAAGCCACGGCTAAAGAATTGGGATACAAAACTTCTGAAAAAAATAGAACACCCGGGTACAAGCAGATAAAAAATGTAACCAAAAAAATTATCTCAAAAATCAAAAAAGAGATTCAAAATGGTACCATAGAAATATGAACGACGACATACAATTAAACGACGATCAAAAAAAAGTTATTTTAGATAGTTGGAATCAAGGAGTAAGTGATCTAAAAGATCTTACAACCAGCGTTTTCGGGGGAGAATTCGACGGAAGAAGCAAGCAGGGTAGAGCGGTAAAAAGATATCTCGGCTCTTTGAATTTAAAGCCAAAGCCAGCCCAAGTATACAAGCAAAAAGACAGGCCGGATTTAACAGAGGATCAAAAGCAATTCATTCAAAACAACGTGGGTAAAATGACGGCTATAGAAGTAGCTAGAGTTTTATTTTCTAATGATAAATTAAGAAACGTAAGCCCAGAATCAAAGGCTGTAATAGAATACTATGAATCTCAGGGGCTTGATCCATACAGTGCAGATGGAGCTACATTAGAAGAAGCTGAGGAGGTTTCTGAATGGAGGGCACCAATTAGTTTCGATAGAACGTTAACAAGAGTAAATAAATTTGTTATTGATGGACCCCAAAAAGAAAATTTAAAACCCGAAGATAAAAGAAGAATACATGCCTTGATGACATATCTTCAAAACTATAGATTTGGGCACCAAGCAAATTCTTTTCGGGAAGAATCAGAAAGACTTTTGTTTGAATCTACTTTCGTTAGATATGCATTCGATAAGCCAGACTTAACGCAAGAAGAAGTTGATCAATATATGCTTTTGGCAACAGAATCTGTGATGGGTTCAAGAATTCAAAGAAGAGTCGAAAGGCTTCAAAGGCTTTTGGATGAGCAAGCGGATCAAACAGATGAAGGAGCAAGAGTTTCAATGGCTTTGGTTGAAGCTATTGGTAAAGCGCAGGGAGAATACAATGCTTGTGTAAAAAGACAGCAAGACCTTGTAAACAGCTTGAAACAAAAAAGAAGTGACCGATTAAACAAGCAAATTAAAGAAACGGCAAGCGTTATCAGCTTGGTTGACATGTGGAAAGAAGAAGAAAGCCGACTAAAGCTTCTTAAAATAGCTGAACTTCAAAAGAAAGCTGTTGAAGACGAAGTAGAAAGACTTTGGAATATGGAAGAAGTTAGAAGCAAAATTATCGGCTTGTCAAAAGAGGAGGCTCTAAATGGGTGAAAGATGCAAAATCTGCAACCAAATTTTTGAAAAAGAAAAGGAATTTAATTACCACCTTAGAAAACACGCTATTACAATAGCTGCATACTATCAAAAATATTATCCAAGACACGATTTGCACACAAACGAAATCATTTTATTTAAAAACAAAGAATTTTATTTTACTAGTGATTTCAATAATAAAAACAGCTTGAGATATTGGTTGGGCAAGCAAGAAAAGGAAGCTCAAAGAGATTATTGTTTAAAGCTGCTGCAAGTAAGAAAAGATAGGAAAAAAATAAAATACGCTCCGTGTCAGGCGGAACTCAGAACTCTTATGATACCGGCCATAAACTATCTTGACGAAGTTTTTGGGGGTTACTATCAAACTTGCGAACAAATGGGCTTGGAGGTCAAATACGAAACAAGGAGTGAGCCTATAAAGGAGTATGAGTTAGAAGAAGATCCGGTCGTGTTCATCGACACAAGAGAAAAAAGACCGCTTAGGTTCAAAAAGTTTAAAACAGAAGTCCGAGGTCTCAAGTATGGAGATTACGCACTTAGTTCGAAAAAAGACACATGCAATCTTCATATAGAAAGAAAATCTCTTTCTGATTTTTACGCGACTTTGAGTGGTGGATTTGAAAGATTTAAGCGTGAGTTAGATAGATCTGTAAATGAATATGCCAACATGGTTGTTGTTGTAGAAAGCAAAATAGACAAAGTAGCTTCTTTTAAATATACAAGAAGTGTTTTCAACAAAGTAAAGACTTCTCACGACTATATTTTTAGGAACATGCGCGAAATCATTCAAGAGTATCCAAATGTTCAATTTCTTTTTGTAGATGGAAGAAAAGAAGCTGTTCGGATTATAGAAAAGCTGTTTTCCTGTAAGTGCGAATACATAAAAACAGATCTACAGCTTGAATACGATTTAAAAAGACTATAATGTGGTACTCTCCAAATAAATACCAAAAAGATGTAATCGACATCAACGCTGAGTTGATGAATCTAAAAGGAACTTTAGATGACAAAGAAGCCAAAATCACTTTGGCAAAGTTTTTGAGATATAACTTGGCTTTTACGGTTAATTTGCTTACGGGAATTGAGCTTGCTCCGTTTCAAGAAATTACACTGAGAGGAATGTTAAATAGAAACTACTCCATGTGCGTATGGGGTCGTGGATGCGGTAAGACTTTCATTAGTTCTATTTTTTCGATAATACAAGCAATATTTCATCCTAATTCCAAAATACTTATAGCTGGACCGACATTTAGAACTGCGAAATTTATTTTCAACAAAATTGAAGAAATAGCGGAATCAAAAAACGCGGTTTTGCTTAGACAGGCTCTTGGTTCAAACAAGGTAAAAAGAAACGATATTCACGAATGGAGACTCCCAAATGGTTCTAGTATAGTAGCTATTCCATTGAATGGAGAAAAGATTCGTGGTTTTAGAGCAAACATTTTGATTATCGACGAGTATCTTTTGATGAGCAGAGAAATTATTGATACGGTACTTATTCCGTTCTTGACGGCTCCTCAAGATATTGGAGAAAGACAAAAAATCATACAAGCAGAAAATGATTTGATCGGTAGGGGTTTGATGACAGAAGAACAAAGAACAAAATTCGAAAACAAAACAAAAATTATTGCATTATCTTCTGCCAGCTATACATTCGAAAACTTGTATGTTACTTACTCAGATTGGTTGGGGAAAATATACGAAGAAGCAAACAAAGAAATTGATGCAAAATATTTTGTGAGCCAGATGTCTTGGGATTCAATTCCAAAACACATGATAAACAAAACTGTAATTGAAGAAGCCGAAGGAGGAGGAACTTCAAATGCGGTTTTTCAACGCGAATATTGTGCCCAGTTCACTGACGGCAGCGAAGGCTATTTTTCTGCGAAAAAAATGCACAAATGCACGATTCCTGATGGAGAATTGCCAACCATAGAAATCAAGGGAGATTCTGACGCAGAATACATTTTAGCGATTGACCCTTCGTTTTCGAATGCTCCAAATTCTGACGATTTTGCAATGTGCTTGCTTAAAGTTGATTCAGAAAAAAAACATGGGGTACTAGTACATGCATATGCCGAGCATGGAAAAGATCTTAAAGATCACATAAAATATTTTTATTATTTGTATACTCATTTTAATATCAGCTTGATTGTTATCGACAATGCTGGATATCAGTTTATTGATGCCTGTAATGAAAATAAGTTGTTTCAAGAAAAGGGTATAGACTTTAAGTTTATTGATTTTACAAGTTCAAAAGAAGGATCTGATTACGAAGCGGAAATAAGAAATTTAAAATCTGAATACAGTAAAGAGCTTCATAGAATAGTATACAAACAAGTATTTAGTAGCAACAATTTCATTCAAAAAGCAAATGACTATCTACAAGGCTCTATTGACTATCAGAGAATCTGGTTTGCTTCAAAAGGACAAGCTCACGGTTCTGCATTTGATAGATTGGTAAATACAAGGATTGATTTTGAAAATGCTAAATGCAGTGAATTAATACAAACCCAAGGCGACTTTGTTGAGCATATTGGATATTTAGTTGACTTGACAAAAAAAGAATGCGCTTTGATAGAAGTGAAAAGTAATTCTAGAGGCACTCAGAGCTTTGACCTGCCCCAACACCTTAATAGGGAAAACGGAGAAAATAGAGCGCGAAGGGATAGTTATACAGTTCTTTTCATGGCTAATTGGGCTTTAAAGTGTTATTTTGATTTTAAAGAAGTGCCACAGGAAGAGGATTTAAGTTTTAGGCCATTTTTTATTTAAAAATGTGTAATTAATAAATAAGGGTCTGGGATGCCAAATTATAATTTAATTCAATTAAGTCAGGTAAAGCAGTCGGATTTCAGCGGGTTTGTGTTGGATGTACTGGGAGCTTCTGGCTTAATAGCAAATGAAAATGGCATTTTCCCAACTGGATCTGGCATTTCTGATATTGGGTCTTCTTCTGTTCCTTTTAAAAGTATATATTCTCAATCTGGAATATACTTGGGTCAATATCAAGACAGGCTTTGGGTTAGTGGAGACGGGCAGCTTTATCTAAATGATACCGCAATAACTGGAGCTTCTGGTCAAGCCGGGGTTATTGGACCTAGTGGTGCTACTGGACTATCTGGAACAAGCGTAGTTGGAGTTTCGGGCTCTGGGCTTTCGAATGGCGGCTATCAGTATCTTTATCTTCTTCTTTCTGGACAGGGAGACTCTTCTTATACTCTTTCTTCTAGCTTGGCTATTCCAAGCGGTGCAAGTGGACTTTCTGGAGCACAAGGGGAAAGCGGCACGTCTGTAACGGGATATTCTTCAAGCGGCTCTGGAGATTTTACAGTTGTCAAATTCCTTTTCAGTGACGGAACAACGGGTTCTTCAGTAAACATTAGCGGGGTTACCGGATCAAAAGGAGAAAAGGGAGATATCGGTGGAACAGAATATGAATTCTCTGAGATAACTGGGCTTTATTCTGGTGAAATTGCTCCATACGCATCAATATCTTCAATCGCAGGTATCAACCCAAAGATCAATCTAATCGAAGGCTTTTCTTACGTAATAAGCCAAGGGGGGCTTGATTCTTATACTGCTTATAATCCAGACTTGTCTTCTAATGTTTCTACAAACTGGCTTGTTACAACTGGAGACGGTGAGCCAGTACAATATGAAACTTCTATTACTGGAGACTCAGAAACAGGATCATATTTAAGATTTTCTTTGTACACCACTGGAACTCCAACAGGGAGATTCATTCCAGACGAAGGATTTCCAAGTGGGATTGAAACAAATGGCTCTGGAGAATACCTTGATTTAGCTGATTATTTTAGAAACATAGCAGACACAAGCGGCTCTGGCGTTTCAGATCTAGCGAGAACAAAACTTAGTTTTACAGTAAACTTTGGAACTACTGGTTACTACAAATATGGGTTTACCAGATACCAATACGACGCAAGCGCAAGAACAACAAATGAATCAGATTATGTTCTTGGAGATTTGCAAATTTGGAGTCATATCCCAAGTGGAGAAAAGGGGGAAAAGGGAGATCAAGGCGATATAGGAGCTACTGGTCCAGAGGGACCGCAAGGACCGGCTGGAGACACTGGACCAGCGGGATCATCTGGTCCTCAAGGGCCGAGCGGAGCCACTGGTCCTGCTGGAGATATATCGAACGCATTTGTTGGATCTTGGTCTGCCGCAGAAACTTATAGCGCAGGTCAAATTGTTCTTTTAACGAGCGATAAATCGACTTATGTGGCTAGAGAATCAAGCGTTGGAGTAAATCCAAAAACGGCTTGGGATGCAAATAATGATACTTCTGCTTGGATCTTGCTGGCTTCTGGAGGAATAGATGGGGCAGTTGGTGCTACTGGACCAGCGGGAAGTATTTCAAATAAATTTTCTGGAGAATGGAGCAATGTAGAATCATACTCAATAAATAGCATTGTAAGTTATAGTGGATCTTCTTATTTTTCTATTACTGGAACTAATGTTGGATATAGACCAGATCTTTATCCTACAAGATGGACCCTGCTTTCATCTGGGGTCGTAGGTCCAAGTGGAGCAACTGGAATCACTGGGCCGGAAGGAGCTTTGTCGAACAATTTCAAAGGGACTTGGGACGAATTCACAAATTACTACGAATCCGATGTTGTGTTTTTGTCTGGCTCTTCTTTTCTAGCTCATATTGATGTATCGGCAACAGCAAACCCAATAGAAAACGTAGAAGCTGGAGATGGGCAGTCTGGATCTTATTGGTTGGTTTTAGCTTCGGGGGGAGAAAAGGGAGATCAAGGTGCGCCGGGATCTATTGTTTATAATGTTTCCGGGGGAGACTCTTTGAGAAAGCTTGAGGTAGGAGACAATACAATTTCATTTAACACTTACGATGCCCAAGAATACTTTATAACAGGAGCAAACTCTATAGATTCAAGAGTCAATCTATATTTCGATTTAACAACAATGGGAACAGGCTCTGTTTATTTGGTTAAAATTTTAAATTCTGGACTATCCGACTCTGCTGTTGGATCTGACGATATTTTTACTTGGAATTTAAGTGGTTCGGGGGCTTCTTCTCCGTTTCCAACGGTTTATTGGCCAAACGATTTAGATCCGATTTTTCCCACAGCAACAGGTCACTCAACTTTATTTACTTTGGTGAGATTTGCCGACAGAGGCTCAACACCAATCGTTTTAGGAACATTTTCAGACAATTATTTCATATAATAGGAATCCATGAATCAAGAAAACAAAACTCCACAAAAAAAGACGGCTTCAAAATCTAAAAGGGTAAAAAAGCCAGTCGTAGAAACTTTTGCAACTGCCCAGCCACTCATGGTTTACGAAACTTCAGCAGCGGTCAATCAAAGGAGAAACACCTCTTCAATTATAGAAAGAACCGATAGATACAAAAATATTGAAGACGGAATCATTCCATTCAAGGGGATAACAAAACTTGGCTCCCAATCTAATATTTCAGTAAGGGATACTGTAGAGCTTTGCCAAAAAGCTTATTATAACTTTGCTGTATTTAGAAACACAATTGATGTGATGACGGAGTTTTCAATCAGTGAAATTTACTTCAAAGAAGGAACTCAAAAAGCTAGAGAATTTTTCAAGGCTCTTTTTAGGAGAATCAACATTTGGGATTTGCAAGATAAATTTTTCAGAGAGTATTATCGGAGTGGAAACGTTTTTATTCAAAGATTCGAAACAAAAGTCAAGCAGGAAGAAGTTAAAAGAATCACTCAGGTTTTTGGCAAAGAAAGCCAAACGATAAAAGCTGCTGAATCTTATAATCTCCCAATCAGATATATTATACTAAATCCATCAGATATTTATCTCGCTGGATCAATCAATTTCGCATCTCCAAACTATTACAAAATTTTAAATAATTACGAAATTCAGAGGCTCAAAAATCCAACAACGGACGAAGAAAGAGAATTTTTTAAGAGTCTTCCGAAGGAATTGAGGGACTCGATAACAAATAAAGCGGCAACAAGCAGTGAGCTAGCCTACTTCTTAGATCCAAGCAATGTTGTTGCTGTTTTTTATAAAAAACAAGACTATGAACCGTTTGCTATCCCAATGGGATTTCCTGTTCTTGAGGATATAAATTTTAAACAAGAATTGAAAAAAATGGATATGGCTGCTGCCAGAACAATGCAGCAAATCGTTCTTCTTGTTACTACGGGAGCAAAGAAAAGCGAGGGCGGCGTAAATCCAGCAAATATAAAAGCTATCCAGCAGCTTTTTGAAAATGAATCTATTGGAAGAGTCTTGGTGGCAGATTACACAACAGATGTGAAGTTTGCGATTCCAGATATTTCGAGTTTTATGGACCCGAAAAAATATGAAATTTTTGATCGAGACATAAACGTCGGTTTGAATAACATTTTTACCGGTGGAGAAAAGTTTGCAAACCAAAGCTCAAAAATTGACGTATTCATTTCTAGATTAATGCAAGCAAGAGAAGCTTTTATAAACAATTTCTTGTTTCCAGAAATCAAAAGAATATCAAAGCAGCTTGGATTTAAAAATTACCCTGTTCCTGTTTTTGAGGACGTATCCTTAAAGGATAATTCTATTTTTGCTAAAATTTATACAAGATTGGGAGAATTAGGAATTTTGACTCCAGAGGAAGTACTCAATGCAATTGAAACAGGAACGCTTCCAGATCAAGAAAGCTCGTTGTCTTCTCAGGAAAAGTTCAAGCAGCTTAGAAATCAGGGATACTATTCTCCCATTATTGGAGGAGCAAAATCTCCCGGTTCAGCAGGAAGACCAGAAGGAACTGGTACGCCGAAACAGACAGACACTACGAGTCCAATTGGAGCAGGAGCTTCAACCAAAAGGTTTAGCTTGTCCAAATTAAAAGATAATTTAATTTTGGCGAATTCATTGGAATCGGAAGTCTCAAAATTTTTCAAAAAGGAAAAAAATAAGAAAAGGTTATCTGACGCTGATAAAAGAGCCATAGAGTCTCTTTCGCGGGTAATCATATCAAACGAAGACCCAGAGAATTGGATTTCGAATATAGCAAAATATTATGAAAATCCGACTCTTGAAAATGAAGACAGGCTCCAATTTATAGATTCAATTGCTTCAGAACATGGTCTAGATCTGTATACATCATCGCTACTTTCTGTAAGCGTTTATAAAGACTAATGAAATGGGAACTCCTTTCAACAAGCTACAGAATTTGGAATTTGATTATTCCGGCAGAGAATATGGAGTAGTTGCTAGAACAAATTTAATATTTGATCAAAATCAAAATTTGTCTTTTGCCCCGTTCAAAAAGTCTTTTCAAAGAAAAGGTTTGGGAGAAGACCCTTCGGTTGGGTTGACATCATTTTCTGGCTCTCAGAAAGCTGGAGTGCAAGAATCAGCTTCGAATGATTTTAATTTTTCTTCTGGCAATCAGATAGCAGCAGTAGGAGAAAATCAAAATTTTGAAATCTCTTTTTCTGGGTTTTTAGAGGCTCCACTTTCAGAAACTTCAAATATTAGTATTTTATTTGAAACGGCTTCTCAAGTTGGGGTGATTGTTGATGAAACGTTTTTTTCCTCGACAATATCGTCTGGCCAACTTTCGGGATTCGACGGGGAAATTGGAACAGTAGGTATTGAAACAAAATCTGGAAAATTTAGTCCAATAAAAAAAGACGAAGTGGCTTTGGATATCGAATTCTTCTCTGGAAACTACGCCGATGGAAATGTTCCGAGGGTGCCAAATACTGGAGAAAATAATGTAGAAGATATTGCCACTATTGACATCCTAATTATTAGTGGATCATATGGAGTCAGTTTATAAACTATATAAAACGAATATTTTTAACATTTTTTTGTGTAAATACATTATATTAAGGAACAGGTATGTATACAGCAGTAGCCAAAACGAACGCTCAACTAAAAGGGGAATATAAAGTAGATATTCTCAACGACAAAGGAGAATTAATCGAAGAAGGAGAGTGGTTTCCTAATTTTATAACCCAGACAGGTTTGTTTTATCCAAAGTTGTATAGTTTCGCGGACTGCTTCAGATTTTTGAGCGTTGGCGGTGGCGTTAGTCCAACTGCGAACTCAATGACAACAACTGGTCTTTCGGCAGGGGCTTCCACAGAAATTGCAGTCGTAGATTCGGCATCAAAGCTAAATAGCGCAAATCAATCTATTCGATACATGTCGAAAGACCAATATCATGTTCCTCTTGCAGATGATGGTATTGCTGGCTGTGGGACCATTTCTACACCCAAGGGTCCAATCATGTTTCGAGCTTGGGAAATTCCAAGCGGTAACAACGTAGCAAGCGTAAGCCAAACATTTAGAGAGTTTATGGTTTCTCCGAATAGCGGAATTACGGGCTTAGACGCCTACGCATCTGGAAACGGATATAGTGGACAGTTGGCATTTAGCAGGGTGATAAAAAATATCACAATTCCGCAATATTCAAAAGCCATTGTAACCTTTCGATTGAGTCTTTTTTACGATCAAACTGGAGTTAAAACTTTTGACGCTGGAACATTTGACACTGGTTCGGCAAATGTAGAAGACGACACATATGACTTGATGAATACTTGGTCTAACTTGAGCGGGTACTACAAACAAGTTTATCATGGCTTGCGACTTGTTGACAATTTCGGAGCGACTTTTGCTCCAAAATATGGAGATCCACTTGAACCATCTAGAGTAGATTCAAATAAAATAGTTTCTTGGATATCTCCAGATTATAATCAATTTTCTGTAGCAGCTACCGGAGGTTCTCAAGCTTCAGAAAGTGATGCGTACTCCTCTGATGGGCTATGTAAAACTTTCAACCCGGATTTCCAAGGGATAAAATCAAATAGAGCGTCGATAACCGATTCTTCATATTATATTACTGGTGATATTACCCTAGAGAACTTTGATGGAAACTCCGCAGCTAATAATCCAATTGCCAATATAAGAAGCCATGAAGTGAAAGCTCCAATAGCTTCAGATTATACCACCCAAACGAGTAATATAGATTTTAGAACAGCAGATTCTACTCATTTGACAAATGCTAGGATCATAGCTACTCCGGGGATAAGCGGATATAAATCGGATGAAATTTCTTTGGGGGACAAAAGAAATCTGTCAAGTTTAACAACAGAGCTTCCATATACTTTCGACTCAGGTAATAGAAAACAATCTATTTCCAAAAAAATGTTTTTCCCGGCGGCTCAAAATTTTGGATACAACAGCAGACTTGCCTCTATGGTTATGGCGTTCAACAATAACGGAACATATTATCCGTTTATGGACTCATTGTTTTTTGATAGTTCTGGTAGATCCTTGCCAATGCACTACAGGCAAGTTACAGGCATTAATTTTTCAGAAAGCGGTTCGGGAGTTTATTCTGCTTCAATAATAAAAGATACAGAGCCGGACAAAACTGGATATCTGATCACCAACGATAAAGTTTCTGGTGGTGCCGTCACTGGTTATTCGTCTAGTCAGACTTTGTATCTTCTAGCTGATCATAATACTGGCGCAGGGACTCCTTCCTCTACTGGGGTAACTTATTGGCCATATGTTGGTTCTTCTTACGAAACAAATTTAAGTTATGGATACGTAAATTTTACGGGCATTAACAAAAATATATTGAACGCTCCGATTGAAGACACGAGCAAGTACTTCTCAGACAAACAAGTAATGGATTATATTAGTTTTACTCCATTGACAAATACAAATGGTCTTTCTGGAAGTGTTTTTTCTCATGTCGAGCAGAATAAAACGATAAACTCAAACGTAATGAATGGCTTTTTCTTGAGCACCGGTCAAATTGGAGAAGTTCTAGCTGGCAGCGGAGAAATGAAAACATATATGGAGGAAGAGTGGTTTAATTATAGTGCTACTCCAAGTGGATTTCTTTATTTGAGTGGTGATTTCGGTCAGGTTAACGTTCTTTTAGATGACTTTATCTCAACAGAGTCAATGCAGGTTTATACTGGCGATGCACTAAAAACGTTTTACTTCAAAAGACTAAACGGAACATTTGAAGGCTACAGATCTGGACTAAATCTAGGAAACAGACTATCTGGATATAATATAAATGAAAATTCACTAATAAGTGGCGAATTTGATTTGTCTGGACAAGGAGGAATCCCTCTGTATTTAGTTTACATAACTGGGCACGTTAATAATCCAGAATCTAGCGATGAACAATTTTTGCTTCAAGGTAACTTTGAAACTGGATTTGTGACAACTAAATTCACTCATCCATCTGGAAGGTTTGAGCACGAAGAGGCTTTCAGACTTATGCCAAATCATGGGTCTGGAAACTACTCAACAAATGTATATTCTGCTGGTGTTATCGGTGGAGAATACCCAGCGTTGAGTTATAACAACACGCTTGAAGTATTCTACGACTTTTCTTGGTCTGCGAGATGTGGAGATGTAGGATCGCCATGCGTTGACCCAAGCTGAAATGATTGGCGGACTTAAATTACAAGGATATTTTAATATCAGCGTTCTTGATGCGAGGACTTTAGAAAAAAAGTCAGAACATCAAGTCAGAAACTTCATCACTTCTTCCGGTTTAAATTTTCCATATACCAAAAAGTTCAGAGACTGTTTTACTCATTTTTCTATTGGGAGCGGAACTGGGCAAAATACAGTTTATACTTCCGGCTTGGAAAGTGGAGACTCAAATTTTACAAATGTAGAAAATATAGAGGAATTAAGAGCAACAAGAGAGTCCACTAGTGGTATAGACTTGACTAGAGCTTGTTATATATCTGGGGGGCCTATTCTAAATGGAGACTATAGCTTTAATGAGGTTATGGTGGGAACCGGAGACTCATTGGCTTTTTCAAGAATTACTGGAGATTTCTCTATTCCGAGCGGAGATGTGGGACTTCTTGAATATACCTTGAAAATATCTTCGCCAACCGGCGTAAAACTTTTTTCAAGTGTTATACAGGACTCTCATGTAACAAGCGAATTCATTTCAACTTGCTCTAATTGGGGCATACTTTCTGGTGCCTATAGTTTGTGTCATAATGGAATTGTGCCAGTAGAACGTGATGGGGCACTGGGAGGTTTATTTGAACCTTCGTTGGCGGTTGATGGATCATTTCAATCAAAATATAAATGTAGTTTATATCAAGACAATAAACAATTCTTGGTTGACTCTATTTCTGGTGGATTAAGTGGTGTCGGTGGCGATTATGCTTTGTTGAGATACAATTACCTATTAAATACGTCAAATACAAATACTACTTACAATGGAGTTACAATAGGAACAATTAGAGAAAGAGTAAAAAATTCAAGAGATCTTTCTGAATCTTCGAACAGGTGGCCAGCGACAGGAAACGTAAAAACAGAACAAAATGCTTCAAATTTTTATAATAATTTGTCTGATTTGTACGATGTAACGAAAGACCCATTGGAAAGCTCGTCAGTAACAAATACCAATGAGGCTTATATAGAAACCGGTAGGTCGCGATCTCAAATTAGAAAATTTAGCTGGGGCGTACAAACATATAGACACAGTGTTAATTCAATAGACTTAAAACTAAAATCTCTTCAAATTGTAGATAATAATTATTATCCATTCTTAGATATGGTTTTTGGAGCTTCGGGGGATTTATTTTCTTATGAAGTAAGCGGAGTAGGCGGTGGTTTGAGCGGATACAATCCAACAGGAATTCCAGAGGAAGATTTCTACTTTGTAGATCCGCTTAACGCACTAGACATATCATTTAGACAAAGCTGGAGTTCTCCATGTCCAAGTGATGTGAGTGGTTGTTAATAAAATTCCATTATTTATAGTGTTTTTTCAATAAATTGTGTAATATAAAATAATGAGTATCCAATATTCTTTTTCTAGACTAGAAGCTAAAGAGGCTAAGATTTGTGATGATAATTGTGAGGCGGGTAATATATGCTCTTTGGTCGTGGGAATGACCGCTACATCTGGAGACTATTCTGCTTACATAGATGGCGTTACAGGATGCTTGAATTATTCGAAAGAAGACTTCAGCGGAGTAATTGGTCAGATTGCAAATGATTTCGCAGCGGCCCAAAATTTCAAAGAAACTCTTAGCAATCAAATTTTCTCAAAAGCAAGCAAGCCGATCAATGCCACGAATTTCGTCGCTCCCCCCATAACAGTAAATTAAAAATGAATCAAGAATTCGACATCTCAAATTATATTGAAGCCAAAACGCTCAATAAGCCGTTTAGGACTCCGAAAGGTCCGAAGAAATTTTCTGTTTACGTTAAAAACGAAAAAGGAAACATCGTGAAGGTTAATTTCGGAGATCCAAACATGGAGATCAAAAGAGATGACCCCAACAGAAGAAAGAATTTTCGTTCAAGACACAACTGCGAAAATCCCGGCCCCAAAACAAAAGCTCGTTATTGGTCTTGTAAAATGTGGGAATCGAAAAAAAGCGTTACAGACTATACAAGTGGTTCAGAATGGGATGGAGAAACACTTTGGGACGAAACGAAGCTTCTACTTTCAAATCCTTCTCTGGCGAATGCCGAAGAAATCATGGAGGAATACGAAGAATGCGAAGAATGTGAGGAAGTTGAAGAAGCTAATGAAGAAGAAGATTACGAAGCTAGTATGATGGTTTCTCAATTAACCAAAATAGCTCATCAGTCATCTTCTATGATATTGAAGCTCAAAACGATGGAGGGAGAAAACATCGAAGCATGGGTTCAAGACAAAGTATCGAAAGCGGAACATTTTATTGAAGCGGCATTCGACTACATGATGTATAGTTCCGAAGCTCGGGGGGCTAGACCCGGGCCAAAATCTTCAGCGCAAACTCCAGCGAAGCCAGAAGAAAAAAAGAAGGGGTCTTCAAAAAATCCCCCCGGTTCGGCTGGAACAAAGCCAGATGCAAAAAAAATTGCACAGGAAAATTTAGAGAAAAAAGACGAAAAAAGTAAGGTAAAAATGATTGAAAGCGACTCTGAGGCAATCCAATTTTCCGCTCAAGTAACAGAGTCTTTGAAAAATAAAGTAAAAGAGCACAATCAAAAATACCCATCAAAAAAAGTTACCCTCAGTCAGCTTAAAAAGGTTTACCGTCGTGGGGCTGGAGCTTTTTCCTCTTCTCACAGACCCGGAAAAACGCGGGGGCAGTGGGCAATGGCGAGGGTGAACATGTTTCTAAAAATGAAAAGAGGGGGAAGTGTCAAAGACGCTTATAGAAAAGCGGATCAAGATATTGCCAACGCAACAGAATTTGATGTTGTTGAAATGATTCCCTCTGAGCAAGACCTAGCGGAAGCTAAAGCAGAGCTTGAGCAAGCTGGACTTTTTGATTTGGATTTCGATAATTCTGATCAGCTTTTCTTGGACGATAGTTCAGAAAAGTCTGCTCTTGGTTTTATTTTAGATAGGTATATTTAATATGAACATTGAAGATTTAATCACAACTAGTTTTAGTTCGCAGTTAAGATCACTTGTTTCAGAAGACAAAGACAAATATCTTGCGATGGCAAGTCTTGTTGATGTTGGTGAATTTATTCCAGATATTGACACTGAAGCAAACGTCGATCTTTTGCCAATTGCATTCAATGCTTTTGTAGTCAACAGAGCGAACAAAAATGGAGATGTAATAGATACGCAAACAGCACTTGCAATATACAAGGATTTTGCAAACAAGCCAATTAATCTAGAACACAATAGAAAAAATATTATTGGAGTTATTCTTAATGCTGGATTCAGTGAATTTGGGACAGACAAGCCAATAACAGAAGATCAAGCGAAAGACATGACTGGTCCTTTCAACGTGGTTCTGGGAGGAGTCATGTGGAGGATAGCTGATAGAGATTTGGCTGCCAAAATTGAAGAATCTAGTGATCCACAATCAGAGGATTACGGACTCGTTTCTGCAAGTTGGGAGCTTGGATTTTCTGACTATAATGTAATAAAAGTCGCTGAAGGATCTAAAAATATTGAAGACGGAGAAGTCATAGCAGAAGAAATTCAAGTAGAAGAAATCAAGAAGTATCTAAAGGGATTCGGTGGTAGCGGAAAATTCGGAGAATATAATGTTTACAGGCAGCCAGTTGGCCAAGTTATTCCTTTGGGAATTGGTTTAACAGAAAATCCTGCGGCAGAAGTTCAAGGAGTAGCTACGTCAAAAACGGTAGAAAACAAAGAGGTAGAACAAAATATTTCACAATCTAGCGAAAACAATGTAATAGAACATAACGATTCTAACCAAAAAAAGGACGTTGTCATGACAATATCAAAAATCGAAGACATCACAGATGAGGCTCTACAAGAGTTGTCCGCAAGTGCCATTACTGAGTTTATTTCAGAAGAAATTAAAAAGGCTTCTGTTCAATTTGACTCTGAAAAGAAGGAAGTTCAAAACGCTCTTGAAATTGCCGAAAGTCAATTTAAGTCCTTGAGCGAAGATTTTGAATCTTCAAAGCAAGAAATGGCTGACTTGAAGGATAAGCTCGCTCAGTTCGAAGCTGCTCAAGCAGAAGCTGAGAAGTTAGAGAAGTTTAATGAACGCATGTCGGTTCTCGACACTGCTTACAATCTTAGCGATGAAGTTCGCGAAGTAATCGCCAAGCAACTTCTTGAAGTTGAAAGCGATGAGCAGTTTGAAAGCTGGAGTGCTAGTATGAAAGTTTTCCTTTCTCCGTTTGAAAAAAGAGAAGAACAAGAAGAAGTTCAAGCAGAAGAACAGGAAGAAACAGTAGCCGAAGTAGTTGAAGAGGCTATTGAAAACGGAGAAGAACAACAAGTTGCTCTTGCTAATTCGATGGAAGGACAAGCTCCGAAATCGAAATGGGAAGGTGCTTTGAAGGTCGAGGATCTAATCCTCTCTTAATTAAACAAAAAACAATAAAATATTATGCCTACACTAAGACCATTCAGAGATTACGACGAAAAAGACGTAATTAATCTGTACTCATATAGCGGCACAATTGGAACGAGCGCAGGCGACAAAGTCGGTGCTGGTACGGTTGTGAAAATTCAAGGCGACGGCTGGAAAGCAACTGACGAACCAAATGAACTTTTGGGTGGCGTTGGAGCCAGCTTTGCAAATACTGTTTCCGAGCGTTATGGTGTCACAGCCAAAGTCGCACAATGCGGAGCCAGTGACGCGCCTCTCGGTATCACTCTCTTTGACGTTAGAGAAGTTGATGAAAATGGTGAGCTTTTGAAGTTCAACCCACGCAAAGCTGCCGAAATCGAAGCTGTTATCAGCGGACAAGCAGTTCCTGTCGTGACTCGCGGAACATTTCTTTACAGTGGAGCCACGCTCGCTGCTGAAACTGTTGCCGCTGGAGCTTCTCTCTATACCGCTGCAAACGGCGAAGTCACAACTGGTACCGCTGGTACAAAGATTGGTGTCGCCCTAGGAGCTAAAGACACGAACAATCACGTTCTTATCAAGCTAGACCTGTAAGGATAAAAATATGAAAGCTACATTCAAACTAAAAGAAACTCCAGAACAGGTTGCATTGATTCAAGCGATTGGGTCTAAAAATCTCCAAGTTTCAATGGAGGCTCAACAGAGTCTCGCTGAGTTTCTTGGTCCTGTTGTCCAAAAAGTCCTTATGACTAAGGGAACAGCTTCTGCTGTTTACACTGATGTGCCTTACGATGAGGATGACTCTCCTTCCTTCCCATTGGATCTTTATTATGGCGAGGGAGAAGGTTACGTTGAGGTTTGGAGCCAGCAAGTTGCTGGAGGTCTTCCGACATCTCAGGTAACTGGAAACAGCGAATTGAAGTTCATGACCTACACTCTTGACTCTGCGACCTCCTTTAACAAGAGATACGCTCGTAAGAGTCGCCTTGACATTGTAAGCAAGGCTACCGAGAGAATGATCAACGAAGTTCTCGTCAAGCAGGAGAGAAACGCATGGGCTGTTATTCTCAAGTCTTTGGCCGAAGCTTCTACTGGTGGTAATAGTCACGTTATCCGCGCCGGTACGGCAACAGATTTCGTGCTGAACGACCTCAATGATCTAATGACAAGAATTGCTAGAATCAACGAGTCTTACTCAAACAACACTCCTCTTGATGTTTACAGTAACGGTCCTACGGATCTTTATGTTTCTCCAGAGATTGTTGGTAAGATTCGCAAGATGGCTTCTCAACCAATTGATACAAGTGCATCCAATACCGTTCAGAGTCTTCCTGACGAAGTTCGTATGGAGATCTTCAGAAACGCTGGTATGCAAAGCATCTTTGGTGTCAACATCAATCAAATGAACGAGTTCGGAGAAGGTAAGAAATACAATACCCTTTTCGATACGTTCGCTGGTTCAACAGCGTTTACCACAATCACCGGTGGACTCTCCGAAGTATTCCAGAGCGATCACCAAATTCTTGTTGGTATCGACAACTCAAGGGGTGCTTTCGTAAGACCCGTCGCCAGAGGCGAAGACGGTGCCACGTTCAGAGTGCAGCCAGACGACCAGTTCAACCTCGCAAGAGTTGACAAGGCTGGTTTCTGGGGCCACCTTGAAGAAGGTCGCGTGTGTCTCGACGCCAGAGCGGTTGCTGGTATCATCGTTGACAATCTTGCTTAATCAAGATAAACAACTTATCAAAACTGGGGGGGCAACCCCCCAGTTTTTTTATATACATTAACGTTTTAGATATATAATAAAAAAGGATTAATATGCCAAGAAAAAAAATCAAAAACCTAGATCAAATTTCTCAAGCCCACGGAAAAGAAGAAAAGTTTCAGCCGACAACCTTGGAGCAAATTTGGGGGTCAGATGGAACAGATAAATATTTCACAACGAATCAAGAAGAGTACGAGCAGTGGATTCAGTCTGCTCCAAAATCTGATTTGTTCAAACACGCGACAAAAGTTGGTTTTGTTCCGACAGACAATGTAGGAATGTTGAGAAAGAAATTGGTGCAAGAGTTTAAAAAAGTTATGAGCACATACAAATTTCCAACTGGTAAAGACAAAAAGAATCCAAATATCAGCAAAAAAGCTTTAGATATTCTAAAAGAAGGCTCATAAGTGTAATTTTATTAAATGGCTCAGTTTAATAGAATACAGGTATCTCAAATAAATCAAGAAGATTTTTCTGGTTTTATCGAAGACACTTTAAACGGGAAAACTGGACTTTACAGACCAACTGGAGCTTCTGGGTCATTTCAATTCAATAGCGGAGGCTATTTCGGAGAAACGAATTTATCGTTTTATAACAATAAGATAGGATTCAATCAACCTACCCCTTCTTATGACTTTGAGTTAAGCGGAAAAAACTTGAAGGTAATAGGAACGGGGTATTTTGATGATATTTATTTGGGCGTTTATCAGGTAACAACAAACAATAATTTAAATGCCTCTGGAGAATATTTAGAAAATTTAACAACCCAACAAGTTTCAATTATTAGTGGCTTGTTGAAAACAGGCTACATGTCGAGTGGATATATAACTGGGAATTACTATCCATTGTCAAACCCTTCTGGTTTTATAACGGGATCAGACGCTGTTTCAGCAACTGGATTGAATTTAGAAAACAATATAATAGCAAACCAAGTTTTTAGTTAATATGGCTACATTTACAAAACAAAAACTGAGTCAATCATCAAACGGAAGACAAATAGTTGTTGACACAACTGCCAGATCAACAGCTAGGCTAATTCACACATCAACTTCTGGAACAACGAATTGGGATGAAATTTGGATTTACGCCACAAATGTTTCTTCTAGCGATGCCGTATTAACAATTTGCTGGGGCGGGACAACTGCTGACACAGATGAAATGCACATTACAATTCCATCCAAGCAAGGAAGGACGCTTGTTGTTGATGGAAAACTCCTGCAAAATTCGCTACAAGTAAGAGCCTATGCTTCTGTTGTAAGCGTTATTAACATTGACGGCTTTGTAAATAGAATAACGCAATGAGAAGATTCACTTTAACAAAAACGAATTTGTCAAGTAGAAGCTGCAAGGGGAGAAGATTTTTTCTTTAATGGAATTGGGGCCAATTTTACTTATTCGGAACGACGGGGAGACAGTTGTTTCTTTAAAAGAAGAAGAAAAGAATGTGTTTTCCCTGCCAGACGAAAATTACTTTTTTAAAATATTGACTGGCTCTGACAATATAACCACAAAGGTTAAAGAAATTCTTTGTCAGCAAAAAATTGATCCGCCAACGACTTGTTCTCAAAAAAATATTCAAAGCTTTTGTTTCGTTACAACGGATCAGTTGAAATCAGAAGCAGCCATCCTCCTTTTTTCCTTGAGGCAACACCACGATCAAGAAGTTTTTGTTGTTGCGGATCAGCCATCTATCGACTACTTAAAGGCTTTCGACTTCAAAAATGTAAATTATAAACTATTCAAAGTAGAAGAAAAAGTTGTCTCAGAGTTGAGAAAAAAATATGATCACATAAATACATTTCATAAAGTTGATTGCATTTATGCAAAAATGTATGCGATGGAATGGGCTTTGGAATCACATAGTAATACATTTTTTCTTGATAGTGATATTATTGTTTTAAATTCTTTGCAAGAAAATTTTTGCTTGGATATTTGCTTTTCTAAACATAACCACGAAGAAATGAGGCTTGACAATAGAGTGGGAATATATAATGCGGGATATGTTTTTTGCTCTAATAAGGACTTTCCGAATTGGTGGAGAGAAAATTATATTACAAGATCTTTATTCTACGAGCAGGAGTGCATGAACAGGGCAGTTCAAAGATTTTCTTTGCAGATATTCTCAGAAAATCATAATGTGGGATTTTGGAGGTTTAAATATCCGACAAACAATATCAAATCATTTCATAATCATCTGTCTACATCTTTCGATGAAAATCAGCCAGCCCAAATAAAAGAAAAAAATTTGAAGTTAAGAAAATTCATTTATGAGTATTTGCAAAAAAACAACTTCAAAGAACTTCTTGATTTTATAAAGGGCGTACTATGAATCAAAAAAACAAAATAGCATTTATTCATTTTGGAAAAGCTGGCGGCGTATACATAAACAGATATTTCAGAGAAAGAATACTAAAAAACAAAAACTCAATTAACAAAAATTTATGGCTCGAAAGTCACAAAAACAAAAATATAGCGGGAAGAGATTGGAACAAGCAAGAATTAATTGAGTTCTCAAAACTAGAAAATCCAGATGGTATTATTTTTGTTCATAATCATCACAACAATTGGGATTCTGAAATTTTAAAAGAATACAAATCAAACGGATGGTTTACATTTTGCTTTTTGAGAGATCCGAAAGACATAATTTGTTCTTTGTATTTTTTCAGCAAAAAGCTTATCGAGAATGGAGGACATACGGCGATTGGTCCATTGGGGGTTTTGGCGGGATATAAAAAACACGGAGCTTTTCAAGTTATAGATGTGGAAGCGGTTACGCTAGATCAGTTTGTTCTAAAAATGATAGAAGATAAAAATCAACATATTTTTTGGAAGCTTCCAGATTATATAGATGATTTAAGCTATGCGAAACAGATAAACGAAAAAAATTTAAAGCAATTTTTCAGAGATTTTTTTAGTCACTGTTATTTCGCTATGAGAAAGGCTAATGTGTCTTCTAATATGGGTTATAATTTTTACAGGGCAATTGGAGAGATTTCTGACGCAACCCATGAAAAACTCGTTTCTCATCCAGAATACATAAAATACAAAGACTATTTGGATAAATAGGCAAAAAAATAAGTGTAATATACCTATATGAGTACCTATAACATAAGCGTAACTCAGGGGGAAACGCTGGATTTAGATTTGACTTTAAAGGATTCTAATGGGAATCCCGTTAATCTTTCTGGATACAATATCAGGGGAAAAGTCAAATATTCTTATGGGTATCCAAACGCAATTTATGATTTAGAGCCAGCTATTTCTGGAGACGGAACAAGCGGTTTTGTAAACGTAACAATTGAGGCAACTGGAACCGCGTCCCTTCCGGTAACAAAAGCTTATTACGAAATCGAAAGATACACCAACGATGACGTTTTTGTTGGTAGTATTCTAAAAGGCACTTTCACGGTCAATCCACAGGTAGGAGCATAAAATGGCAGAACAAGTAGAAGTAATAATACAGGCTGGGAATACGATTGAGGTAAATCCTTCTACTTCTGGAATTACGGTAGAAATCGGAGACTCTACTCCACAAGGAGGACCGGCTGGAACAAGCGGATCTTCTGGATCAAGCGGGTCAAGTGGATCGAGTGGGTCTTCTGGGTCAAGTGGATCAAGTGGGTCTTCTGGGACAAGTGGCTCTGGCGGATCAAGCGGAACAAGTGGCTCTGGCGGATCGAGCGGAACAAGCGGAACCAGTGGTGTATCTGGAACGAGTGGAACAAGCGGAACTTCTGGCATTTCTGGAACAAGTGGGTCTTCTGGATCGAGTGGATCAAGTGGGCAAAGTGGGCTTCCCGGTAGTTCTGGAACAAGTGGTTCTTCCGGCGCGGCGGGATCGAGCGGAACTTCTGGGATTGATGGTGGTCTTATAGTTCGTTACGACTATAGTGACTCAACAAGCATGTCCAATCCCGGAAATGGATATTTGAGATTTAGTGCCGCCGCCCAATACGCTTATATAAATCAGGCCACTAGAATGACTCTTAGTGGAAGAGATAGAAATGATTCTCTTGTTTATCAGGTTTATCAAATTTTAAACTCTGTTTCTAATTCAAATCAAATTGCTATACTGACGGTTTATAAAGAAAGTCAACCGACAATGTTTGCCTCCTTCAAGGTTACGGCAACCAATATAACTGCAACTAGTTATGCGGATTTGGACATTTCATATATAAATGCGTCTTCAGATTTTTACTTGGTTGGAGAAGATCGCGTTGTTCTTGCTTACGAAATAGTTGGATCTGATGGAACAAGCGGAAGTTCTGGAACAAGCGGAAATTCTGGAACAAGTGGAACGAGCGGAACAAGTGGATCTTCTGGTTCAAGTGGAACCTCTGGATCTAGCGGCACAAGTGGTTCCTCTGGATCTTCTGGGTCTTCTGGATCTTCTGGAACATCTGGTATAAATGGAACTTCTGGAACGTCTGGTATAAATGGAACTTCTGGAACAGACGGCACTTCTGGTTCGTCAGGAACTTCTGGTTCGTCAGGAACTTCTGGTTCATCAGGAACTTCTGGATCGTCAGGAACTTCGGGTTCAGACGGAAACTCTGGAGGCATTGAGTTTCAATATACATTTAGTTCTAGTACATCAGAAACAGATCCCGGCGCAGGATATTTGAGACTAAATGATTTAACTCAGTCTAGCTCCACTTTCGTTTTTATTGACACTGTAGATTTCTTTTATCACAACTTAACAAGTTACTTGTTGAGTATAGCTGATGTAAGCGGAACAGAAAAAGGATTTTTTCAAATAGCCAATAGAACAGATCCATCTAAACACTTATTATTTAAAATAACTAGTTCTGTTTATGATTCTGGCGGATTTGTTAAAATCGGGGTAACGAATTTGGCTAGTTCGTCTTCTTCTCCGTTTGCCAACAATGACAGTATTGTTATATCTGTAACCAGAAGTGGCAACCCCGGAACCAGTGGAACCAGCGGATCGAGTGGAACTTCTGGATTGGATGGATCATCTGGTACAAGTGGGTCTTCTGGAACGAGTGGAACGAGTGGAACAAGTGGATCTTCTGGTTCAAGTGGAACCTCTGGATCTAGCGGCACAAGTGGAAGAGATGGAAATTTTGGTGGAGCCAGTTTTAAGTATAACTTTCTCACTTCAACAACGCAGCTTGATCCGGGATCGGGTAATTTCAAATTAAATAATGCCAGCCAAAGTTCTTCTACGGCAATTTATATAGATCAAATAGATTTGGGTGGAACAGATATTTCGCAATACCTACAAACAGTTGATGACTCTACTTCTACAATCAAAGGTCATGTAAAACTGTCGAAAGAATTTTCTAGCGCAGATTTTATCTTGGGTACAATTTCCTCTGTTTCTTATGATTCTGGTGGTTTTTATATAATAAATATTTCGGTTGTAGATCAGTCAACTTCTTCTCCTTTTTCGAGCGGAGATGATATAGTGTTGACTTTCGCGAGAACTGGCGATAAGGGAGACGATGGTACGAGCGGGTCTTCTGGCACAAGTGGGTCTTCTGGCACAAGCGGCTCAAGCGGTTCTTCTGGTTCTAGTGGAACGTCTGGATCAAGTGGCACAAGTGGAACGTCTGGATCTGCCGGTGGAGAAGGTGGAGCATCTTTTGTTTACAATTTTGACTCATCAACAACTGGGTCAGATCCGGGTAGCGGAAATATAAGACTAAATAATGCGACCCAAAATTCTTCAACAGCTATTTATATTGACACAATAACTTTAACTAGCGCAAATATAAACTCTTTTCTTTCTGCTATTGGAAGTTTAACTGGGTCTCCAAAGGGATACGTAAAATTAACGAAAAAAACTTCTCCTCAAGATTTTTTGCTTTTTAATATAACGGGCTCTTCTTATGACTCTGGTGGGTTCTACAATATAGCAGTTACAAATTCTGCATCTTCAAGCTCTTCTCCTTTTTCTGATGGAGATGATTTGGATGTATCGTTTACGACAAATGGAAACGACGGAACAAGTGGAACATCTGGAACTTCGGGTACGAATGGAGTAGCTACTGCCGGTGGATCTCAAGGAGACGTTCAATTTAATAATGGTGGCGCAGTATACGGCGTATCAAACTTAAACTGGGATGGAAATGGTCTTTACTCTAATGGTTACATAAGTGGTCAAGCTATAAGCGGTCAGAACTTGTTTGGTATTTCTGGTGAATTTGGAACTGCCGCTAGAGGGGCAAGTGCTTCCACTCCCAGCAGTCTAGTGAGGATTCATGGGTACGACAATCCAAAGATTTCTCTATACGCTTCGAATGGCTGGTCTAACTGGGAAATTCATGGCGGCGTCAATGACTACCTTGAAATCAAAAATGCTGGTACTAATCCTAACAAGTATGTCAATTTAGACAATCTCTCTGTTGGGACGCATACCACTTTAGGTGAATCATCTTTTTATAGTAATACAACAAAACCCGCCATCTATGCTACTTGTGCTGGTGGTAGTGCAAATGTCATATTTAGTGGTCAGTATGGTGGAACACCAATCTTTGTTTTTAATAGGAATGGGAATGTATTGATGGGTGCAAAAACTGCTCAAGGTCAAGTGTCCATTTCGGGTATTATGAACGGCACTCCCGTTATGACTATTATTGAGGGAGCCAATACAACCGACATTCTACAACTAAAAGATACCAGCAACAATGTTGGTTGGGTGGTTGATACTGATTTTAATTTAGGTATTGGGACAGCTTCTCCTTCCGCTAAACTTCATGTGGTTGGGGGAGCGAGAATAGATGGAAATACTCTAGTTAAAAATAACGGAGGTGCGCCAGTTGACTTTACCATCTCTGGAGACAATAATGTCACTCATAACATAAAAACAACCCAATCCAACAGGGGACTAAATCAGTTAATTCAAAATACTGATATAGGTAATTACATTTACTCTCTAGTTCAACATAGCAGTGATAGTATTACTGACGGGGTTAATTTCGTAAGCGGAACAAAATTGTTATTTAACTCCCCTACAGCGAGCGCAGGCTCAATGTTAGGAACCGTTTCCAATACCGACCTTTATCTATCCACCTACAATCAACACAGAATTAAAATAGAAAAAGGGGGCAATGTTGGCATTGGAACAACTAGCCCCGCAACCAAACTTCATGTCGAAGGAGACATTACTGGCCAAGCAATAAGTGGAACGAGCATTTCTGCGCCAGAAATAACCAATCTTCAGACTGCTACGGGAACTCTTCGTGCTGACATCGACAGTAACGACACAGACATTTCTGCGCTGCAAACAGCTACAGGGGTATTGTCGCAAGTATCTGTAACAGGATCTTCGTCAATTCACGCTCCAGATCTGACTGGCGTTGGAAATGTTACGGTAACGTTAGACGGTAGCACCGTCAAAATCAGTGGGGCATCAGCGGGTGGAGGAACTCCTGCTGGATCTGACAACCAAATCCAGTTCAACAATGGCGGCTCGTTCGGAGCATCTTCTAATTTAACTTGGGATGATAATGGTCTTTATGTTAATGGTTACATTACTGGACAAGCGATAAGTGGAACGAGCATTTCTGCGCCAGAAATAACCAATCTTCAGACTGCTACGGGAACTCTTCGTGCTGACATAGACAGTAACGATACAGATATTTCTGCGCTACAAGCAGCAACGGGAGTTCTTCGCGGAGATATAGATAGCAACGATACCGATATTTCTGCGCTGCAAGCAGCTACAGGGGTATTGTCGCAAGTATCTGTAACAGGATCTTCGTCAATTCACGCTCCAGATCTGACTGGCGTTGGAAATGTTACGGTAACGTTAGACGGTAG